>ERZ857521.130-NODE-130-length-117560-cov-4.000808_pt1 | contig 117560 bp, 114 predicted proteins | sample MGYA00519701_ERZ857521 | MGnify/ENA primary metagenome ERZ857521 (study PRJEB31778, sample SAMEA3449346) | human gut metagenome | biome: human gut; feature: human-associated habitat; material: faeces | place: United Kingdom | collected 2010/2012 ...
CTCTTCCTTGATGGCGCCGGCCCTTTCCGGGCCGTTCACTTTCTATATTCGGTGTGTTTTTCCAGAACTAAAGCCCTTTTTCCTCACTCCCGCAAATAAAAAAGAGGAGCCAAAGCTCCTCTTTCACTGGTTTATTTCCCGGGGGCAACATAATCTTCCGGGCCATGCCGGGGATTTTCCCGTACCACTGCCGCCGCATGGACCAAAGCCGCAGCAACCCGGGTACGGTACTCCTTCTGCAGAATGAAGAGCTTGGGATAGGCTTCCCCCTCCCGCAGTGCCACATACTTGGGCGGCAGCTGGTTGAGTGCATAGGCAATAATATCAGCTTTGCAGAGCGGACAGGCACAGCAGTCCAGTGTGGAAACAACACTGCTGTACATCTGCTCGACCAACAGTTCCATAACATTCTGATAACCCGGCATAAAAGCCCTCCTTCCCGGATTTTGAACCCGTATCCTGATTATGATTCGTCCTTGGCAGACCGATTTGCAAACCGTTCCTTTTTATACCGGAGATAGATCTCATGGACTGTTTCATGATAATCAATTCCGAAATAGGACGGGATCAGATAGGTGAAGATATAATCCAGATCTTCCCCTTCTCCAATGGCGACCATCCCTTCGGCAATAATAATGCCGTTGAGCAGTTTCTGAGGCGACTGGATACCACCAGCCAGGATATAATTGTACAATACTTTGCGCACCCGATCCGCGCCGGATATTTCCGCCACCAGATGTGCTGCCTGACGCAGCAGGGGGTCCGGGAACCGGACTGTATCCTCCGCAAGGGAATCCATCTTCAGCAGACCTTCTTCCCTGGCGGCATAGGCCAGTTCCACCAGCTGCCGCACGGTAAACAGACAATCCTGTTTGGCTTCCCGGGTACATTGGATATGCTTGGAAAATGCGATTGCATCCATCCTGTACATGGGACTGTCACCTCCTTACTTCATGTGTGAATCAATTACTTGCCGATCTCCAGTGCTTTCAGTGCCAGTGCCTTTACAACCGAAAGGGCTGTGAGGTTGGCTTCATAGGCATTGGAAGCTGCCATCAGATCGATGCGCTCCTCTGTGGTATCCACATTGGGCATGAGGACATAGCCTTCCTCATTGGCGTCGGGATGGCTGGGGTCATATACCGGTACAAAATCCCGGTCACTTTCCACAACTTCCGCGACACGCACACCGCCGCCTTCCACACGGCTCTGTTCATTTTTGAGGGCTTCCTCAAAATCCACAGCCCGCTCCTGGAATACAACCTGCTTGCGGCGGTACGGCTCACCCGATTCTGTACGAGTTGTATTGGCATTGGCAATATTCTGCAGAGCCACATCCATACGGAAGCGTTCCGCAGTCATTGCCGAGCCGACAATGTTCATCGAATCAAAGAATGACATGATTGTTCCTCCTGTATATTATCGGGTGAACTGGCTCATCACATACCGGAAATTGGTGAACTGTCCGGTAATTTTCTGATACATCGCCAGCTGGGTGACATAGTTTTCATAGAGCTTCATGCTCTCCATATCGGTATCCACATTGTTGCCGTCAGGACGGACCGATGTATTGTCATCGGTGGTGATGACTGCCTTGAGATCATACCGGTTCTGCTCATCGGCAAGGGTATCCACAAAGCTCACCGACTTGGACTTATAACCGGGGGTTTCCACATTTGCCAGGTTGTGCAGGATCATCTGCTGCTGCATGGACAGCGCCTGCAGACTGCCGGTCATCACCTGGAACTGCTTGGAATCAAAAAACATTTTACTCAAACCTCCTGACTGGTTTCATCGGATGATGCGATAGGAGCGGCTGCGGGAAGTTCCGCGTCGGAATCCAGCAGCCGGGCCATTACCACCAACCGCACCGCTGTATCATCGGTACAGGTGATCAGAGTGAGGATATGATCCTCATCTCCCACCTGCACATCATAATCAAAGACCGATTCCTTCCGGACATCCGCAGCCAGTGCTGCGATGCCGCCTTCGGGTTCCGGCTGGATCAGCCGGGGATCGGTGGAATACTCTGCCACGGCAAAGACCTCCCAGTCCATCCAGTCCTCCTGGGTGGCAAAGGTGATCACCGGTGTACTGCGGGCAAAGTCCTCCTCTGTGAACCGGAACAGCTCGGAGAACCGGGGACCGTCCGGATTGTTGGTGAGGTCGCTGTGCCCATAGATAATGGTATTGGGCGAAAGGTCGTCCCGGGTGCCGAAGGAGCACTCATAGTCGGCAAAGTAACAGCCATACAGACTGTACTTCCGCCGCTCGTCCTGACGCAGGTAATAGGCATTGTCATAGGACTGCAGGACGCTGTTGTTGATCTTGGTGCCGGGAATCTTCAGCCAGCCGATGGTATCCCGGTTCTGGCTGATCTCATAATCCAGCGCCTCCAGGACATCGGCATCGGTTTTGGGCTGGGATTTCACGCCCAGCTGGGGCTGGTTCACTGCCACAGCCTCGGGTCCAAAAGGGTCCTCCTCCATGCCGAACAGCACATAGCCCAGCCCGCCCAGGGCTGCCAGCAGCAGAATCACAACCGCTGCCACAGTTTTCTTCATTTAAGCTCCCTCCCCTGCGCCGGTGTTCGGGAAGGGCTTACTGCCCGACTGATCCAGCGAATCACCGCCGTTGGTGGTCTGACCAAGTTCGTCAATGACGCCCTCCTTATCCGCAGAACCGGCAATCCGGTGCTTCGGCGAGATCAGATAGGTGGAGAAGTGATCGATCCGCACAGCGATATTGCCCTTGGAGTTGCTCTGCAGCGAACCATAGTAATCAATGCGGTCCCGCTCCTGGTTGTAATAGTGCCAGTAGAGGGTATCGTTGTCATACCGGCTGCCCAGGCTTACATGAAGTGTAGCCGGACCGGGCAGCGAGGTATGCTGCTCAAAGTAGAGCATTACAATGCGGTTGTCAATGTCATCATTCCGGGAATAATCCCAGATGTGGTCATAGATGATGTCCTCATCCGGCGAGGTGAAGCTCATGCGGAAGTCATAGATCTCCCGTTGGGGGATCACCCGCTCCAGATCCGAGGCCTTGAACTCCAGCGAGTAGTCATTGCCCTGGAAGATGATGGTCTTTTCCGGGTAATTCTTCAGTTCCTCGAACACAGAGGAGCTGACTCTGGGATACTCATCGATCATTACCAGGATCACATCGCCGGAATTCTCGAAGTCAATATCCTCTGCCTCCAGCGGTGTGAGGTTCTTGAGCTTGTCCTCCTCATTGCGGTAGACATTGACGGTGTAGGTCTTGGTCACCGTTTCGTCCGGCGAGGTAACTTCGATGGTGATGGGATTCTCGCCGTCCTCCAGTGCCTCGGCATAATAGCCGTCATAGTCGCCGATCTCCTTGGTTCCGGCGAAGACATGCACTTCCGCCAGCGGGTCATCGGCCTTGGGGAGAATATCCACCGAGTAGGTGTCCTCCGGGACAGTGACCTCGTATTCTGTGATCGCCGGCTTGAAGTTCGGCGTCATCAGGCCATAGTTGATCTCCAACCGCCGCAGATCCGCGTTGCTGGTCTTTTCAATGAGATTCTCGTTGGTGAAGTGGATGGTGTAGACCATCTTGGTCACACCGTCCTGGGCAGTGACTTCGATCTGCACATCCTGCTCGACCTTGATAATATCAATGAGCTCCGAAGCCTGTCCGCTGGGCACCACAATGCTGTTGGAGGCATTGTCCTCATCGGCATCCAGAATGATGCGGATGGTGGCGCCGGGATGGTTGGCGGTGGGAGTGATCACAACGCCGTCCGCTCCTTCGGATACGATGGCATCATAGCTGGTCTTGTTGGATACGAATACCGGCGAGAAGTCATCCACATTGTCCACCTGGAGCTTTTTCAGACGGGCATCCGAACTGGGCAGCTCCCGGACAAAGTTCATGGTATAGGTTTTGGTCGTCTTGCCGTCCTCGGCTGTAACGGTGATCTCAAAGGTCTTGGTCTTGCCTGCCTCCTCCAGCTGGAACACCTTGGAGGTATTGCCGCTGGGCACCTGGGACGGGATCAGACCGCCCTTCTCCAGGATCTCAATGGTGGCGCCGGCATAGTTGGCTGTGGGTGTGAAGCTGACGCCGGTGGTTTCATACGGCACGGTCAGCGAATAGCTGGTCTCATCGGGATGGAAGGCCAGCATCTTGAGCTGGGAACCGTTCTGATCCTGCACAGTCAGCGACTTGAGCAGCGCATCGGTGCTGGGCTCTGCCCGGGTCACCCGCAGCTCATACTTCTGGATGGTGGTTTCGTCCTCGGCTGTGACCTCGATCCAGATCGGATGGTAGCCCAGCTTGCGGATGGCCTCATCATTCACCGGCAGAATGTCGATGGGCGATGTGGCTGCACCGATCTTGATCTCCCCCTTCTGCATCTCATAGAGCAGGTTGTTTTCGGTCACCGAATAGATCTTGATGTTGTTGACATTGGTATCGGTGGGAGTCAGCTTCAGCTTGATCTGACCGGTGGCGTAGGGGATCTCCATGGTATAGGTATCGGTATCCGGCTTGAAGGACGGAGTATAGGTGAGCTTCTGCTCCTCCTTGTCCAGCACCTCCATGGTCTTGAGGGTGGCATCATGGGCAGGGTCAGCCCGGCGCAGATACACGGTATAGGTACGGCTGCCGCCAGTTCCTCCGCCGCCTACCTCAGACGAAGCCTCAGAGGTAAGTTTCAGCTCCAGCATCAGCCTTCCATACTCATCCAGATACTCTTTGTTTGTGAACAGATCCGGAAGGTTGTTCAGCCACTGCTTGTCCGGGTCATTGTCATTGGCGCCCTTCAATTCCGGTGTAAACACCGGTCCATCTGCTGTAGCGTCATTCTTCTCGGCCCGCACACGCAGCTTCTGTGTGGAATAGGGAATCTCCACATAATATTTGTCCACATTCGGATCAAAGTCCTTGATCAGGTTGTTCTTGAGGGTGGTATCATCGGCATAGTACAGCCCCAGTGATTTGAGTGTATCATCGGTGCTGGGCTGATCCCGGACAATATCCAGCTGATAGGTGCTGGTATATTCCTCACGAGGGTCCTGGGCCGGGGTCTTGACGAACACCGAGATCACCTTGCCCGGCTCATCGAACTTGAGCGCTTCACTGGTCAGGCCGCTCTTGACCTCCACCGGAATTCCCACTGTCGCGCCGGTGGCATCCTGACGGGTGATGATAATCGGGGTATCCGCGCCACGGGAGTCATTCAGGGTGGGAGTCAGGGTGATGGAGTCGGTCTTGTAGGGCAGATGGATGGTGCCATCCACACCGGCATAGAGGAACTTGTCCGATTCAAAGGGGAAATCAATAACCTTGTTGTTCTGATCCCGGATCACCAGGGACTTCAGCGAGCTGTCCTGGCTGGGGGTGTTGTCATATACATCCAGCTTGATGCTGTACCGGGCGGAACTTTCCACCGGCTTACCGTTGCGGTCGGGGATAAAGAAGTGGAAGGTCAGGGTAACACTCCGCTTGCCCGAATCCTGGGGCAGCCGCTGGGCATTGAGGATCACGCTCACCTTGCCCGGGGTGGTATTGTCGCCCACATTGAACTGCTTGTTCTGGATCTGGTCGCCCAGCTGGTAATCCATGGGCTGTTCCGAGCCCTGCTGGGTCTTGATGCTCACAACGCTGGTATCGCCGGTGGCGGTGATGGTGGCATACTGGGCCGCACCGTTCTTGGCGCCCATGTTGAGCTGAAGTTCATACTCATAGGGACCCTTGGGGTTGATCTGGAAGGAATCCACATCGCCCTTATAGGCATCCATGACCTTGGAACCGGGCAGGGTGACATCATCGAAGTAGGTTTCGCCGCCCTCGCTTCCGCCGAGGATCTGGCGCACCTGGGTCACTTCCACCGGGTTGCCGTAGCCGCGCACGACTACATTCTTCACCGGCACCTGCTTGGTAGCCGATGTCTGGTATTCGCCGCCCGGCGCGTAATAGGAAACAGTGGCAGTGAGGGTACCGGTGACATTATCCTCCATGGGATTGACGGTAACACGCTGCATATCCTGGTTGCCGCCGCCGGTCTGGAGCACCTGCCGGAACTGCTCCTGGACTTCGTCCGGCAGCGAGGAGATCTCCACTTCGCTGCCCTGGTACATCTGCTTGGCGTCCGGAGTCCACACCCACTCCACCTTGAAGCGGGCATTGAACTGGTTGGAGAAGCTGCGCAGGCTGAAGTTCTCGGTGATATAGTCCAGGGAATCGCCTTCCTCCAGGACTACAAAAGAGGTATCGGACTGACCGTCCGACTGCCGGATCTGGTTTTCCACCTTTTCCATGGCGTTCTGGGGAGTGAGGACGGTGAGGAACAGCGGCTCCGACTGAGGCATACGGAATACCAGCTCAAAGGTTGTACCCTTGCGCACATAGTTATCCGGCTGTTCCTTCTTGACGGGCTTGCCGTCCGGGCCCATGACTTCCTTACCGGTATCCTCGGCAGTTCCCATGTCCTCGGTTTCATTGGCATAGATCAGCTGAGGAGTGAGGACAATATCAATGCTGTCGTTGCCGTTGGAGATGTTCAGTTTCAGTTCCTTGGTCTTGCTGGGGTCCTTGGAGGGCGGCTCCGCTACCGAAACACGGGTATTTCCGCCGTTGAACTTGGCAAAGGCACCTTCGCCGCTGCCATCCCGGAAGGTGAAGTTCGGGTTGGTGGTGGCAGTTTCCGCCGCGGTACACTCAATGATACAGGTACTGTATTCCATGATGGCGTTTGTATTCAGCGACTGGACTGTGCCGTAGCCGCTGTCGCCGGTTGCGGGGTTCGTTTCATATACATTGCCTTCTGCCAGCTGGGCATAGTAGCTGCCCTGCAGGGCGAAGATGTTCTCTGCCGAGAGGGTCTCGTCCACATTGTCGTTGGTACCGGTTGCCGGGTTGAAGGTCTCACTGACCGTAATACTCTGATGGGGCGTGGGAATATCAAAACCGCTTGCAATGGGTTGGTCGTCACCCTTCTGGGTCACTGTGATGCCCTGGGCTACATAACCCTGGGGGATGGTCTCCTTGATGGCGATGCTCTGTCCGGTGATGATGGTGGCGGTGGTGGGGTCTCCATTATCGCCCTGTACAAAGACAAGTTCCGGTTTCTGGGTATTGGCAGCAAAGGCCGGTATACTGGCCAGCGGCAGAGTGAAAAGCAGTAAAAGCGCTGCCAGCTTCGACGATTTGATCCGCATTCGTTTCATGGTAGACCTCCATTCCTGAGCGGTTGTTCTCCACAGGATAAATGAAACGGCTCAGGTATTACTTCCGGCATCTGCCGGATTGGATTTGACAAAAAATCAGATAATATCTCAATTATGTTATATTCGTCCGCTTTGATGGAAACTAAAGAGAATTATAAAAAGCCAGCCGAAAAAATCAGCTGGCTTTTTCTGGTATTTACAGGGTTATCCGCCATGACGGGCCAGACGGTCCGCCTGGATAAAACTATCCCGCAGTTCGGTAACCATGGGGAGGATCTCATCGATGGGAGCATCGTCCTTCCGGAGATTGGCTTCCACAGTCCGGCGGATAAAATAATCATACAGCGCACTGAGTCCATGGGATACTTCATACTGGCGGTCCAGGGTGGCATCCAAATGCCGCAAAATCCGCTGGGCCCGCTGCAGAGCATCATTGGCCAGAGCATAATCCTTCTGACTGTTATACTCCTTGAATGCGCTGAGCTGTTTGATCAGTTCATCAAACAGACGGGTCAGCATTTCACCCGGAGTCATTGTCATCACCGACTGCTGCTGATATTTCTGATATGGATTGAGCGCCATATTCTTTCACCTTTCTGCCATTACATCGAGCTGAACTGCTGCGACAGCCACGAACTCTGAACATTCATATTGGAGATCAGCTGTTCCATGGTATTGAATTCCGACCAGTAACGGTTCTTTTCCCGTTCATAGGTCTCCTTGAGAGCGGCAATCCGGTCATCAATATCCTTGATCTGTTCATAGAGGGTATTGTTGCTTTCCGATGCCTTGCCCTTCACACCAGCCAGTTCTACCAGTGCGCCCGGCGAACCGCTGCTGATCTTGGCAGTGTCATCCATGATATTGTTGATCTTGGTGAAGATACCCTCTTCCGAATCGGTGAAGAGCTGCATAACCGATTCGGGATCGCTTTCCAGAACCTGACGGAGCTTGGCTTCACTGTCCGAAGTGAATACCAGCTGACCCTTGCTCTCCCATTCGCCGGTTTCAATGCCCAGGTCATAGAGTGCATAAGCACAGCCCTCAGGCTTTTCATACAGAGCGGTACGCATCGACTGCAGGAAGGAATCAATGGTGCTGTCCCGATGGAGCAGACCTTCCTTGGCCTTCTCTTCCCAGAGCTCGATCTCATTTTCGCTCATTTCCTTCTTCTGAGCGTCAGTCAGAGGAGCGTATTCCTTATAGCTGGTATCCTCGTCCAGATAGTCGTTGAGGGTCTTGATGAGCTTGTTGTACTCATCCACAAAGCTCTTGATGCCCTCGATGATCTGATCGGTATCCCGGTCTACCTGGATGGTTTCGGTGGTGCCGTTGAAGATCTCCAGCTTATCGCCATTCATGCGCAGGCCGTCTGCTGTGACAGTCTGACCGTCCTTTTCATAGGTCAGGCCAGTGATGTCGGTCTTGGTGCCGTCGGCATTGTAGACAGTGCCGTTTTCGATATACTGACCGTCCTTGAGCTGCGAGAGATCAAAGGCGGAACCATCGCTGGTCTTGAGGGTGCCGGTGGCAGCTTCGTATGTACCGGTGGTCTCCTTCAGGTTGAAGTTCAGACCGTTTACAGTGAAGTTGTTGCTGCTGCGCTCGGTTACCAGGCCGTCGATCTCCACAATGGCGTTCTGGCCCTTGACTTCCGAAGCCTTTGTGCCGGATACAGTGCCGAGCTCCAGGCTGTCCACGCCGAACAGCTTCTGCATGGTGGCGGTATCAGCCACATCGGTGCTGGGGGAACCGCTCACACGGATCTTGCCGTCCTCAAAGCTCAGGGCCGGGTTGAGGCTGTTGAGCTCCGAGAGCTTGACATCCGCACCCAGGATCTGACCGTCTGCGCCCTTGAGTCCGGTAATGCCCAGTTCACCCAGGGTGGTATCGCCGGTAACAGCATTGGATACTTCCTCGGTGCCGAACAGAGCCAGAGCCAGATCACCGGCCTGGGCTGCCTTCTTGACAACTTCCGGATCATCGGGATCGGATACGCTGCCCGGTACGATGGACACCTGCGCGCCGTTGTTCACCTTCATGGTGCCGTCGCCGTTGAGAACAATATTGCCTTCGCCGAACTTCTCGTCCAGCTGCTTGTTGAGCTCTGTGATGATCTCGTCCTTGGTATAGGCGGAATCGTCATCCTTCTTGGACAGGGAGAGTGTATACTCCTTGCCGTTGACCATCAGCTTGAAGGTACCCTGCTTGACTTCCTTGAAATCGTCCTCAGAGGTCAGAACGGGGCTGCCCTTGACTGTATCCAGGGTCAGGGTGCTGGAGCTGACACTGGAACCGGTCTTCAGTGCGCCGTCCGCACCCGAACCGAACAGGGCGTTGAGCAGGTTGCCCTCGGTCTGTTCCAGCTTGATGGTGCGTCCCGCGCCCGAGTCGGTGGATTCCAGGGTAAAGGGATCGTCCTGGGTCCGGTAAACCAGACGGACACCGGCACCGCTCTTGTTGATCGCCGAAACGATCTCACTCATGGTATTGTCTTCGGTGAAGTGGAAGTCCACGCCGTTGATGCTGAACCGGAACTCACTGCCCTGAAGATCTTCCGCGAAATAGAGCTGGCTGAGTGTACCGCCCATACCGATTCGGTTGGACTGACCGTTGAGCCAGTTCAGGGATTCCATCACTTCGGTGGAGCCGCCTACCATAACCTTGCGTCCGGCGGAAACCTTCAGTTCAAAGCCGGTGGTCAGGTCGCCTTCTACAGTGATCTGACCGACGCCATGGGCGGTGTCCAGTGCGCTCTGCAGGGAATCCTTGAGCTTGGCTGCATCCACTGTACCGCTGGTCATCACATCCCGCCAGTCAAGGCTGATGGTCTTGGCGATGTCGTCCAGGGTAACAGTGAATTCCAGGCCGCCGATGTCGGTGACCTTGCCCTTCAGAGTGGACTTGCCGGCGCTGGTATCCGCGGTGGAGCTGCTGGCTGTGGTAAGTCCCAGCCGGGCCAGACCCAGTTCACCCGAGCCCTCTGCCACCTTGATGGAGGTGGAGGCGCTGTCGGTAGTCAGGGTCAGGGCGCCGTCCTGGACCTTGGCAGTCACGCCCTTGTCCTTGAAAGCGTCATTGAGCTTCTGCTCGATGGCGGCATCCAGTTCCTTCTGGCTCATCTCAGGCTTGAAGGACTTGCCGTCATCAGACACAAAGACATCCCGCAGATTGACTTCCACGGTATCGCTGCCGATCTGGAACTTAACGGTATAAGCGGCATTCTGTTCCTCTGTGGTGGTGCCGCCCAGTTCCTGATTCACCAGTTCCTGCATCTTTTCGGCATCCAGTTTGCCGTTCAGCTTACCGCTGACGCCTGTGCCGGAAGTAATGCTGGAATTGGTAGCCAGCTGCCGTACCTGGAACTTGGTGGAACCGGTGGCAGCGGAACTGCTGGCTGTTACGCCGAATGCGCTGGAAGAGCAAACGGCCTTCATTGCGTTATAGAAGCTCTGATTGAGCAGACCGGTGGTGGACGAAGTACCGAAAAACTTGGTCTGGAAATCGTTGATCTGAGTAATAATGCTCCGATAGATCTCCTGCTTCCACTCGAGCTGCTGTTTCAGACCGGTTTGTTTATCAATCTTGGACTGTGTACCGGAAAGCATCGCTTCTACCATGCTCTCGGTATCCATGCCGGATACCAGTCCGGAAAAGCCCTTGTTGCTGCTGGAGCCGGTCACATAAGAGCTGGAACTGCTGGAGCTGATATTCACTGTTTCTTCCCCCTTATCTGAACTATTTCACAATAGATTGTGGTTTCTCTTGGTTCTTTCATTTAATATAATCGGCCTTTTTTTCAAAAACCAAAGTATTTCACGCATTTCCCAGACGGGAACCTCCCCGGCTCCGGGCTGCTGCCGCCGAATAGAACCGGGCTCCCTTGGCCTTGCCGCCCTGATTGGCAGTGCGGATCTGATCAAGGATCTGTTCCTGCTCCACCCGCAGCCGCAGGGAAGCCTGGATATCGTCCTCCCGGATCTGTCCGAGCAGGGCACGGATCTCCCGGGACAGCCGGAACAGTGTTTCGGTCTCCTCCCCATGACCGGTGCCTTCCAGTGTCCCTGCCACCGCCTGACGGACAGGGTCCGCTTCCTCCAGATCCGTCAGCTGGGCCTGGATCTCAGCTTCTGCCCGGTCCATTTCCCGGATCAGATGCTCCCGTTTCTCCACCAGTTTTTTCAGATCGTCCCGGCTGCATTCCAGCATTTTCTGGGTCACGGCCTGAAATTCCCGCAGGGCTTTTTTCTTTTGTTCCATCAGCGCAGTTACCTGTGCGATTTCCATGATCCTTCACCTCGATTCACAGAGTTTTGATAACCCACTTGCAAAATTTCATAATTGTATTATCATTAAATATCAGAAGAATGATTGGGAGGGATTTTTTTGCGGTTCAATATTCTCGAACAGGGATTCCCGGCTGTACTCAAAACCCCGGACGGTGAGATCCTGGAATACGGAAAGGCGTTTGTCAGTCCGGATCAGCAGGGGATTACATTCAAGAATGATTTTGTTCCCCTGTTCAAAATGGGAACACCGCTGGTGATCGTACGCACACAGGGAGATATTGAGACCCAGCGGTTCTCCGGAGAGGTCTATCTCTCTGCCCAGAATCTGCTGCAGATCGTGGCAGTCACCGATGAAGTGCTGCCCGGAGCTGCTGTTGCCTTTTTGTACGATACCTGTCTGCCGGCTGAGGCCACTGCCACACTCCCTCCGCAGGAACCCCATGGGTTCTGGGCCAAGCTGTTCTACCGTCCCAAGGAACAGGTGCGCACTGTGCCGGTTACCATCACAGCCCTGTCCCTGACCCAGCTGCGTCTGTCCGGGGACATTGACCTGACCCCCAACCAGCGCTTCACTGTGGATATTCCCCAGCTGCAGATCAGCAAACTGGGAGTCCAGGTGGAACTGGTGCTGGAATTCGGACAGGACGGCGTCACCAAGAACTACAAGTGCCGGATTCTCGAGCCCAACGGTCCGGCCCGGCTGCAGCTGGGGCCCTTCGTGGAGGCACTCAGCCAGCGCACCAACAAGCTCTTCCCGCCAGTCAGTTGAACTGCCGGAGCAGGTTCCGGATCGCTTCGGACTGAGCCGGAGCAGCGGCGGACTGGTTCTCCAGGATGGTGGAATAGAGTTCCTTTCGGTAGACCTTGACATCTGCCGGGGCAGAGATGCCCAGCTTGACCTTGTCCCCGGAGATCTCGGTGATGGTGATTTCGATGCCATCGCCGAGCATCAGGGACTGTCCGGCTTTTCTGGAGAGGATCAGCATGCGCTCTCCTCCTCCCGGAACAGCGGATGGCGCAGCGGCAGATCCGCATCAAGAATAAACTGGGCAGCCCGGTGCAGCGCCGGATTGACAACCACCGGACTTTTCAGATTGACAGTGGAGCGGTCAAAGGGTTCCCGGATGCTCACCAGGAGCCAGCACATATAGTCCCCGTCTCCCAGCAGTTCCTGGGCTTCCGCGGGGAGCTGGGGCTCATAGGGCTCCATCACCAAAGACGGCTGTACCAGGATAAAGCAGAGGTCGGGATTTTCCACCGACTGGAGCCAGATGAAATGCTCACTGACGTCCTCCTGATACAAAAATACAAACCGGCGATAGGATTCAAAGCCAAAGATCGGCCCGGTAAAGGTGACGATCTCCGACTCTTCCACTTCAACAACGCCAAAATCCCGTGTGGACAATTTCATGATTTGTCCTCCTTCTCGATAATTTGGAAAAAAGCGGCTATGCAACGGATGCATGGCCGCTTTTTACTGATTCCTGATCCTTGACGCAGGAATCCGCTTTCATTATGCGGGTTCCACATAATCCGGGCTGGCACTGGGCGGCACATAAGTGGGCTTCCCAAGGTATTCCACCCGGACATCCGGATACTGTGTGATTTCAAACTGGAACTTGCCCGGAATGAAGTTCATCTGATTCTGCATGATCTGCCAGTCAAACTCCAGAGAACCGGGATTATACTGTTTATCCAGCTGGGCAGGCTGCCAGGAAATATCGGTGCCGGCAGACGGCAGGAATGTGGTATAGGTTTCCGGCTGCTGCAGCAAACGCTGCCGGATAATCTGTCCGATGGATACACCATCCTGGATCTGCTGCATCTGATTGCCGAACTGAACTGCCTCGCCAACAGCCTGATAAGCAGCCTGACGGCCCTGGCTTCCATAGTAGCGGGCAAAGTCCATGCTGTTGCGCATATTCAGACTGGCCCGGAGTTCTGTGGTATCCATCCGAACCTGGATATTGCGGGCGTGCATGGTCCAGCCGGATGGGTTCTTAGTCATCACATGGCTGGGGTTCTGAGCCTGCTTCATCTCCAGACGGGCAGCTTCGGTATGAATTTCATATTCAAGCGGAACGCTTGTGATTTTCAGCAGTTGCATTTTTGTCCCCTCCTATCCTCAAAAATTGATCTGTCTGAACGATCTTACTGCATGAAGTCGAGCAGCGACGAGGGAAGGATCTGGCTGCCAAGCTGCAGCACAGCCATCCACACATATTCGCATTCCTTGAGCTTGATGGCTTCATCGGCGGGATTCGAGGAGATCAGCCCCGATTCCTGTTCGGTCAGATTGTCAATATCATTCTGGAGACGGTCCGCATTCCGCTCCAGGAAGTTCATTCTGGTACCCAGATCGGTCCGGCAGATACCCACCTGATCGGTGAGATCCACCAACTGTGTATACTGGTCATTGAGCGCGTCCTTATTCAGATCCGGTGTCAGAGAATTTTCAATCTCGGTCAGCAGATCGTAGAGGTTGCCCGATACCTGGGTGCCATTCTCACCGGTGGCTGTACCGAATCCGATCAGGTCCAGTCCCGAGAAGGACACCTGGAACGCAGTCCGGGGATCGGCAGTCATATTGCCGTCATACCGGTAGCCCAGGCCAATATCCGCATAGATGGGATCATTCTTCGGAATGGTGACCTTCTGGTTGTTCTCATCCATGTAGAAGTATTCCCCGTCTTCCTTCTGGATCTTTTCCACTTCGATACCGTTGTACATCAGCTTGCCGGTATCCTCATTCACAGTAAAGGGTGCTGTACTGTTGTTGGTGCCGCTGAACAGATACTTGCCGCTGTACTGGGCATTGGCAAACTGCAGGATCTCCTCCTTGAGCTTGCTGATCTCCTTTGCCAGTACGTCCCGCCCGTCCTGTCCGTTCGATTCGCTCATACCCTTGAGTACCTTCTCCTGGGCAGTCTGCAGAATGGACTGAATGGACTCCATATTGCTGTCCACCGAATTCATCTCATACAGCAGGTTATTGGTATTATCCAGGTACTGGGTTGCCTGGTAACGCTGCTCCTGGACATGCATTGCCCGAGTACCGTCCGATACATTCTCGGACAGTGTGGCAAATTTCAGTCCAGTGGAACCGCGTTCAAAGCTCTCTGCCCGCTTGGACAGTGCGCCGTTCAGGGTGCGCAGATAATTGCGGCTGATCGTACGCTGTGCAACTCTCATCGCTGTTCTCCTCCTTTATCTAAGCGTTACCGGCCTACCAGTCCGGTCTTGTTGATCAGTACATCCAGGGCTTCGTCCATGGCAGTCATCAGACGGGAAGCCGCCGACAGCGACTTCTGGTACAGCATGACATTTGCCACTTCCTCATCCACAACGACACCCGAAACCTGGTCCCGGCTGTCCTGAAGGCTGTTGGACACTGTGGAGGCCGCTGTGTGGCGGTTCTCCGCAAAGCTGACATCCTCTGCCAGAGTGGATACATAGCCCTTTACATAGTCCAGGAAAGTGCCCTGGAACACTTCACCATTGGAATCAAATCCATGGGTGCCGTCGATCAGGGTCTGGGACAGGGCCAGTGCATACTTGCCCTCGTTGTCCGCATCGCCGTCTTCGGTCTTTTCAAAGATAATATAGCTGGGGTCCTTGCTCCATTCATCGCTGATCGAAAGGTTGTCAGCGGTGATGGGCTGGTCAAATACCACATGGCCCGAACCGTCATCCGCTACGGTATAGGCACCCAGCAGCTTGCGGTAGACAATCTCACCGGTAGCCGGGTCAGTCTTGATCTCACCGTTCTCATCCACTTCCGGGATAATGTTGTTGACGGTGTCTGCCAGGGTCTGGGCGAAGGTGTTGAGCTTATCCTGGTAGTACAGGAAGCCCTTCACGGTGCTCTCACCCGGGTTCTTCAGATTGGGGCCGCGACCGTTGGTGTAGTCCACCGAAGCCTTCAGCGCACCGGTGGTCAGGTTGACCGACTCGTTGCTCGAGATCCAGCGCAGATCCACTACGCCGGTTTCGGGGTTCTCCATCAGCTCCATCTTGTCGTACTGGGAGCCGCTTACCACAGTCTGACCGTTCACAGTTACGGTGACGGTGCCGTCGGCGTTGTTCTCATACTGCAGGTCCATGTACTGGGACAGCTCATCCAGCAGCAGGTTGCGCTGGTCGAGCAGCTCGTTGGGGCCGAAGTAGGAGTTGCCCTGGGTGGCTGCCATATCTTCCATGATCGCCTGGTTGAGGCCGGCGATCTGCTGGAGCTTCTTGTTCACATCGCCCACCGAGATCTCCAGATCATAGATCTGCTGTTCCCGGGAATCCTGCAGCTTGCTGCTGATCTGCTGCAGAGTCTGGGTGAAGTTCTTGAACTCGGTCATTACGATATTGGCATGAGTCTCGGAATAGGCGTTGCTGGCGAAGTCCTGGAGCGCCTCATTGAGGCTCAGCAGGCAGGAACGCAGACCCACATCGGTATCGGGGTTGAACTCATTGATGGAAGCCTGGATGTCCGCCAGCACGGTATAGGCCTGTCCGTAGTAGCCCAGATCGCCGTTTTCTTCCCGGAAACGCTTGTCCAGAAAGACATCACGGGTCTGGTCAATGCCGGTGATCTCTACACCCTGGCCTGCCAGTCCCACCTTGCTGGTGGCATAGCGGGAACGGTAACTGTCCGGCGCAAGGGCAACCTGTGTGATCCGCTGTCTGGTATAACCGGCGGAATCCCAGTTGGTCAGGTTCTGTCCGGCAATATCCAGGCCCTTCTGTGCGGCAGTCAGGCCGCGCTTTGCGGTTTCAAATCCCAGAAAAGTTGGTCTTAACAAGTTCTACCCCTCCATCATACTTCAGTTTCAAACAGCGATGCGCCCTTGACACCATCACGCTGGCGTCCGGCTGCATCATAAGTGCCGGTCTGCTGTCCCACGCCTGCCGCGCCCAGAATGCGCAGGCCATCATTGGCAAAGGACAAAGACCGGCTGTTATAGAACCGGATCTCATTGACGGCATTTTCAAACCGTTCAAACAGACCGGTGAGTGTATCTTTTTCAGCGCCGTCTGTTCTCTCCAGGATCTGACGGAAGGTCAGACCCTCCCAGCCGGCCTGGCGCTGGGCTTCTTCCCGGCGTTCTTCCAGCTGGGCCAGACGCATATTGGCTGCCTGCTGCTCCGCTACCACCCTGTCGGTACGCTTGGGGTCATAGGAAACCAATGCGGCGTATTTTTCCTTCTCCCGTTCCACCGATTCTTCCAGGAACGCGATATATTCCTCCATCAGTGTACGGAATTCAGTTCTTCCTGCCATTGCAGTCCTCCCTTTCGACTCTTGGACCGGTCAGGCCAGAAGCCATTTTTTCATCATCGCATCAGCCAGTTTTTCAGTGGGGATATGGTACTCACCATTCTGAATGGCTGTGCGGAGCGCGTCCAGACGCTGCTGGGAAGCGGGACGGCACAGCTCAGCTGTTACAGTGCGTGCATACTGCTCCACTTCCTGGCTGCGTGCCGCCTCAGGGCTGATCTGGATCTGATCGGTCTTACCGGTCTGGACCGGCTGACCAGCTGTTTCCTCCATCCGTGCAGGGCGCAGATGCTCCGAGATCTTATTATATGCATGATAAGCCGCGGTTGGATTGATCTTCATAAAACTTCCTCCTTCCATAACAGCAGCGGACTGATCTGTAGTTTTTTTAAGTTTCTGATTACTTTCTTCGCCTGACTTACGCAAAACTAAAGCGGTTTTCGGTAAAACACACAGGAATTTATCGACAAAACTTGAACCATTCCCAATTTTTCTGTATAATTGTACTGTTGCAAGCGGAAAAGAGGAGGTTTTTTGGAACATGGCAAAGATCCTGTGTGTTTCCAATCAGAAGGGCGGCGTGGGCAAAACCACCACGACCAATGCCCTGGCAATGGGCCTGCGCCGGAAAGGCAGCCGGGTATTATGTGTGGATTTCGATCCCCAGGGGAACCTCTCTTTCAGTCTGGGAGCCGATAACCGCATTGAACTGCAGAACTCGGTCTATCATGCCCTGAAGGGCGAACTGCAGCCGGTCCAGACCATCCAGCACACCCCGCTGTGTGATGTAATCCCGGCCAATCTGCTGCTCAGCGGCATCGACCTGGAATTCACCGGCAAGGGACGGGAATATCTTCTGCGGGACTGCCTGCACACTGTGCGGCATCTCTATGACCATATCCTCATCGATTCCCCGCCAGCGCTGGGAATCCTCACTGTCAATGCCTTCACCGCCTCGGACTATGTGCTGATGCCGGTGCTCTCCGACCTGTACAGCCTTCAGGGGCTGATCCAGCTCAGCGAAACGCTGGATGAGGTGCGCAAGAAGAGCAATCCCGACCTGCGGGCCGCGGGCATCCTGCTCACCCGCTACAATCCCCGGGAACGGATCAGCACCCTGATCCGGGAAACCTCGGCTGAAATTGCCCAGCGGCTGGATATTCCGCTGCTGGATACCACCATCCGCTCCAGTGTCATGCTCACCCGGGCACAGATTCTGCGGGAGGATATTACAAAATACGCGTCCAAGAACAAGGCGGCAGACGACTACCGCCGGCTGGTGGATGAACTAATCTGCCGGGAGGTGCTGTAACATGGGAACTCCCAAAAAAGAAATCGATAAGGAATATCTGTTCAATCTTCTGATGCCCACAGCGGCTTCCGATCTGCCCGAGGACCTGCCGGCTGCACCGGCGCCGTCGGCGGCAGCCCGGACCCCCGCTCCGGAGGGTGCGGGGCTTTCGGCACTGGGAAGCGGCGTCAAAGTCCGTCCGGCCCGGGAACTGATGCTTGTAAACCTCAACGAACGGCTGGTGGCAGACCGGCTGGACGAGGTGTTTGAGAAGTTCCGCTGCTGCCGCTGTGACCGCTGCCGGCAGGATGTGGCAGCCCTGGCCCTCAATGCCCTGCCTGCCCACTATGTGGTGGCCTCCCCGGAGGAAATCCCCGCCCTGCTGGAAAAGGCCCCCACCCGGGAGGTATCCTCCGCACTGGTGAAGGCCATTCTCCAGGTCAAGAAACACCCCCGGCACTGAACAGACACAAAAAAACAGCCCCCTGTGGGGCTGTTTTTTATTATGTATGAATACGGGTCAGTCAGGAGAGAACCGGCTCTTCGGCTTCGTTTTCTGCCTTGGCCTCCTCTTCCTTCAGACGGGTCATGGGCATGTGCAGCTGCTTCCAGATGGCATTGACATACTCCACGCACTCGAAGTAGATCTGGGTCAGACGGGATTCGGGAATGGACAATGCCTGTGCCAGCTGAACCATGCCGTCCCAGTCGGCGTTCTCGTAGCAGAGCACCAGCTTGTAGAGGTCGCCGCAGGGGCCCTCCCCGGTGGTGAGCGCCTTCTTGATCTCCTCGGATACAGGCAGTTCGTCCAGTGCCAGTTCCAGCGGAATATCCATCAGCGAGCCCAGAGTGGAGAACATACCCATCAGATAGGCTTCGGGCGGTGCAATGGGCAGATCCGGCACCAGTTTTGCCAGCTCCATGCAGAAGTTCGCCCGGAGGAAGGAGGTCTTGATGAGTTCCTCCTGCAGGCCGGCATTCTCCTCCCGGAAGCTGAGCAGATAGATCCACTGCTTGAGCTGTCCCAGACCGAGAATCACCAGAGCCTGCTGTACCGACTTGACCTGGTTGCGCAGGGCAAAGTAAGCGGAATTGACCAGCTTCATCAGCGAGAAGGCCAGGGTGACATCCCGGGAGATGATCTTGGCGATCTCATCAATATCCGGCTCGTCCCGGGTGACAGCGATCATCAGCTGGAAGAAGTTGCTCTGCATGTGGTCCACCCGATGGATGCGGGACTTCTCCCGTTTTGCCACAACCGAGCCCTGATAGTACTGGCACTTCAGTTCCCGTGCCAGATCCAGCGCCTCCTGGGTATCCAGGTGATAGGCAGCTACTTCCTTGTCAAAGCTGTGCGCCACACTGACAATATTGCGCAGCGAGGACTCCGGCTTGCGGAAATCCACCTTTAGGATATCCACTGCGTCCATGATGCCGAAGAACCGGGGCATGAACTCAAAGTCCTTGAGGGCAATGCGATAACCCTGCTTCTTGAACCGGTAGATCATCTTCTGTGCCACCGGATGGACAATGCTGTCATCTCCGATCTGGATCACCAGCGATTTTTCCGGGAACATCCGGGGGATATTCTTCATCAGAAGATTGGGGGTAAAGGTGACAAAGGCAATTTTGTCATCCAGGAAGTTTTCATCATTGGCCTTGCCCAGCAGTTCTTCCACCGCGCTGGCAACCCAGGCCTCCTGCCGGTCGGGAGTCGCATTGATGCCGTTCTCCTTGTAGAGAAGCTCATAGGCGACTACCGTCTGCTTGTCATTGAGTATGGGCTGTCGGACGATATAAGTTTCCATATTCCGCTTTCCTCCTTATGCAGATGACGGGATTCATCTGCCCTGTTATTTCCTGTCCGCGGGCGGGGTGCTCTTCCCTGCGCCTGTGGCGGACCAACCGGTATTTTTAATCTGCTGGGAAACCCGCAGCAGCTGCAGATAGATGGCTGCCACTGCTTCATACAGTTCCGGCGGGATATTGCTTCCCACCTCCAGCATACATAAAAGCGATACAGCGCTGTCGTCCCGGAACACCGGGATTCCCCGGGATTCTGCCACTTCGATGATCCGCTTGGCTACATCTCCATAGCCGGACGCGATTACGATAGGGGCCAGATCCTCCTGGGCATTGTATTTGAGCGCCACCGCCTTGTTTTTCTTAGATCTTGACATCGACACCTGTCCTTTTATACGGGAGTGAACGGAAGACATCCATCAGCGACCGGGGCCGTTCCAGACGGTCCACCCGCATTTCGCCGAACTGATAGCCAGTGGACTGGATGGCAGTCCGGAGATCCTCCTCCATTTCCTGATATGCCGGCAGATAGGCTCCGGGACAGTAGAGCGCAAAATCGATCACCTTTTCCCGGACATACAGTTCCATCTCAAACCGGCCGATGTGTTCCATATCGAATACCAGCAGCATGTGGATCGTCTCGCCGGGGGCTTCCCGCCGGGTGCTGTCGTCCTCGCCGCCGTTGGGGTTGATCCAGATCTCGGCAAAGGAGTGCAGATCCTGATACTGCACCGGCAGTACAAAATGCAGCAGCGGCGTGAAGTTGCAGGGCGAGGAGAGCAGGCTGTGGATAATCTTTTCCACCTTGTCGGCGCTCAATGCCATCAGCTCTTGATTGCCGGCCTGCCGCTGGAGAATGCGCCCCAGAGCCTCCATCACCGTGGAGCCCTTGGGCCGTTCGGGATTCTGGAGGTACTGCTGTACCGCCTGGAGGAACTGATTGCGGGCTGCGTCACCCCGGAGCTGGGTAAGCATCCGGGATACCGCCTGGCGCAGGAAATCCTCATTGCCGTTGTAACGGGAGAGGTTGTAGATCACCATGCGCACCGCCTTGTCGGTCTTGTCGGAGAAGAGGATGCTCTCCTCCACCTCTGCCAGCAGATCCAGGGTCTGGCGGCTCAGTTCCCCGAACCGCTCCTGGGCCTCCGGCTGCCGGAACTGTTCTGCCAGCTCTGCCAGCTTGCCTGCCAGCGTCTTGCTGGGGGCAATGCTCTCGGACAGGTACTGGAGCCCGTTCCCCACCGATCCCAGCGTCTCCTGCCGGGACAGGCTCAGGGTCAGCGCCTTGAGAAAATTCACAGCGGCCTGGCGCAGTTCCTTCTGTTCGGGATTGGCACGCAGCGCCTCCCGGATCAGGTCAAAGAGTTCCCCCTTGAACAGAGTGGTACCGCCCTCCTGCCGCTGCATCTCCTGGGCAATCTGATCCGATGGCACCAGAAGCTGGGCAAACATCTGCTCGATCTCCTGGGTGAACGGAGTATTGTTCATGGGCAGGAGCTTGATCATCGCCTCCATGGAGGAGATGCTTTGCAGGAAATTCACCGTCACCGAAGGGTCCTTGAGCAGCTTGAGCAGCAGAGCGGAAGTTTCCTCCTGGGTCATGCCATTGTTCTGCTGCAGCAGCGGGGACTGACGGTTCGGCTGTGTCACCCGGGAGGGGTCCTGCATCGGGAACGGAGTGGAAATCCCCACATTCTGTCTGGGTTCCACCGACTGATTTTTATTGACGAGCGGCGTCGTCACCCGTAAAATATCGGCCATTCTTCTATCGGGCCGGACAGCCCGGATTTTCCCTCCCTTGGTCTTGATGGATATCTCTTTCACTACTAATTATCGAACGAAAGATGAAAAACACAACCCAGGGTGACAGTTTCCGCAGAAAGCTGTCAAAAGGTACCAGTTCCGGGGTTGTGTTCGCAGAGTTTCTGCCGAATATATGTGATATACATTATAAAGTATCAATCCTTTAGGAACAGTAGGTGAATCAATATGCCAATCGACCCCAGCATGGAACCGATGTTGGACACTTTTATCTATGAAACCACCACTCTGCTGGATCAGCTTGACCAGATCCTTCTGGACTCGGAAAAATCCAAGAGCTTCAGTTCGGACAGCGTCAATGAGGTATTCCGGATCATGCATACCATCAAGGGCTCTGCAGCCATGATGGATCTGGGCGGTATCTCCTCCCTGGCCCACGCGGTGGAAGATGTATTCTATATCCTCCGGGAGGACCCCACCCGTCTGAGCCTGGGCGGAGAAGCCCTGTTCGATGTGGTATTCCAGGCTTCGGACTTCCTGAAATCCGAAGTGGATTCTGTACAGAATACCGGCGATGCCACCCAGGACCCCAGTGCCATGATCCAGGAACTGGAACGCCTGTCTGCTGTGCTGCAGGGCAAGGCGTCCGTCGATCAGATCGAACCCCCGGCTGCGGCGGCACCGGCAGAACCGGCTGCCCCGGTACCGGAGGTCAAGCCCGGCATGCATCGGGTCCGGGTACACTTCGAAGAAGGCTGTCAGATGGAAAATATCCGGGCCTTCATGCTCATGGAGCAGCTCAAGGATCTGTGCGATTCCCTGGAATCGGTTCCGGCCCATCCGGAAAATGATGCTTCGCTCTGCTCGGAGATTGCCAAGAATGGCTTTGTGATCCTGTTCCACCCGGTCGGCGGCGTGGAGGATGTGCTGCAGGTGATCGAAAACTCGCTGAACATCCAGTCCTATGAGCTGCTGGAGGACGAAGCTCCGGCTGCTGCCGCCGCTCCTGCCGCACCGGCACAGCCCGCTCCGGCGCCCCAGGCTGCCAAGCCTGACGCATCCGCTGCCCCGGCTTCCGATGCCGGCAAGTCTGCCTCTGGAAGCGGCTCCGCAAACGGCGCCAGCCGTGCCAAGCAGAGCCTCATCAGCGTCAACCAGGCCAAGCTGGATCAGCTGATGGATCTGGTGGGCGAGCTGGTCACCACCGAATCGATGGTAGTCAGCAACCCCGACCTCAAGGGCCTGCACCTGGACAACTTCAACAAGTCGGCCCGGGAACTGCGCAAGCTCACCGATGAGCTGCAGGATGTAGTCATGTCCATGCGTATGGTACCCCTGTCCGGCGTATTCCAGAAGATGAACCGCATCGTCCGGGATATGTGCAAGAAGCTGGATAAGGAAGTGGACCTCATCACCGAGGGCGGCGATACCGAAGTGGACAAGACCATCAACGAAGCCATTGCTGACCCGTTCATGCACATGGTCCGCAACTCGATGGACCACGCCATTGAATCCCCCGAAGAGCGTCTGGCCCTGGGCAAGCCCGAACATGGTCAGGTGGCCCTGCGTGCCAAGAACATCGGCGGTGAGATCGTCATCACCATTTCGGATGACGGACGCGGCCTGGATACAGAATCCATCATGAAGAAGGCCCGCAACAACGGCATTCTCACCAAGCCTGAGAATGAGTACACCGAAAAGGAGATCTTCAACCTCATCATGCTGCCCGGCTTCTCCACCAACACCGAAGTCACCGAGTATTCGGGACGAGGCGTGGGCATGGATGTCGTGCGCAAGAACATTGAAAAGGTAGGCGGCACCATCTCCATCGACAGTAAGGCCGGTCAGGGCACCACCTTCACCCTGAAGATTCCGCTGACCCTGGCAATCATGGACGGCATGGAGCTGGCTGTGGGCGGTTCTGTATTCACCATGCCCATCACCTCCATCAAGCAGTCCTTCAAGTTCTCCAAGGATCAGCAGCTGGTCCGGGATACCGATGGTTCCGAGATGATCATGCTCCGGGGCGAATGCTTCCCGCTGATCCGCCTGCATGAGATCTTCCAGATCCCCACTGAGGTGACCGAGCTTTCGGAAGGCATTGTCATGCAGATCGAAAACGGCGATCAGATCGCCTGTATCTTTGCCGATGAACTGCTGGGTGAACAGCAGGTCGTTGTCAAGCCCTTCCCCGCCTTCCTCAACCAGTATTCCATCAAGCAGCTGGGTCTTTCGGGCTGCAGTATCCTGGGCGACGGCAGCATCAGCCTGATCCTGGATGCCAACAGCCTGCTCAACCGTAATTTGTAAGGCAGAAAGGAGTTTTGACATGAACAACGAGCTTACAACCGTAGCCGAGGAAGCTCTGGATGAACTCCGGGGCCGGTTTTTGACCTTCTATATCGACGATACATTTTACAGCATTGAGCTGTGCCATATCATTGAGATCATCAGCATTCAGCCCACCACCTATGTTCCCGGCCTGCCGGATTACTTCAAGGGCATTATCAACCTCCGGGGCAAGGTAGTCCCGGTTATTGATGTGCGTCTGAAGTTCGGACAGCCGGCACGGGAATATGATGACAAGACCTGCATTATTATCGTCACCATCCATGACATGCAGGTAGGTCTGATTGTGGATCGGGTTGCCGAAGTTGTCAGCATTGAGGCAGAACGCCGCAATGTTCCGCCCACGGTGGGCAACCGCAGCACCAACCGGTACCTTTCCTTCATTGCCAAGACCGGCGATAAAGTGATCCTGAACATCGACTGCGAAAAATTCTTCCAAAATGATCTCCGGCCCTATTGAGCCGAACGGAAAGGGGTACTAAGTCAATATGGAATCCAAACCTGTATCCGCCTCCACCGGGAAAACGGATATGATTCGTATGACTGATCAGGAATTCCACACCCTGACCACCTATATCAAGCAGCATTATGGCATTGACCTGACCAAAAAGCGTGTCCTGATCGAAAGCCGTATGGCACAGGAACTGCGCAGCCGTGGTTTTTCCAGCTTCCGGCAGTATATGGATGTCCTGTTCCAGGATACCACCGGTCAGGAGAGTATTACGCTGCTCAATAAACTCACCACCAATCTCTCCTATTTCATGCGGGAAAACGATCATTTCCAGTATCTTGCCAATCAGGTCCTGCCCTATCTGGAACGCACCCGGAAGGACCATGTGCTGCGGATCTGGAGCGCAGGCTGTTCCTCTGGTCAGGAGGCCTACAACATTGCCATGGTGATCGATGAATACTTCGGTTCCCGCAAGGATCAGTGGGATACCCGCATTCTGGCGACCGACCTCTCCATGAAGGTCCTCACCAAGGCCAAGCAAGGCATCTACACCGCTGAGGAGATGAAGGATCTCCCGTCCCGCTGGAAGAACAAGTATGCCGTGGCACTGGCAGACGGACGCTTCCAGATCAGTGACAAGATCCGCCGGGAAGTGATTTTCCGTCCCGGAAACCTGATGGAGCCTTTCCAGTACAAAAAGCCCTTTGATCTGATCTTCTGCCGGAATGTGATGATCTATTTTGACGCACCCACCAAGGCGGAACTGGTGAATAAATTCTACAACTGGACCGCTCCCGGCGGATATCTGTTTATCGGGCATTCCGAGAGCATTTCCGGCACCAATACCCGGTATACTTATATCCAGCCTGCGATTTATCAGAGAAGGAGCTGACCCCTATGCCTGACCTTTCCTTTAGCAAAAAGATCCGTCTGCTGATTGTGGATGATTCTTTCTTCTTCCGCACCGTTCTGAAAAACGGCCTGGATGCAGACCCCCGGATCGAAGTAGTCGGAATGGCTGCTGACGCAGAGGAAGCATTCAAGAAGATCCGGGAGCTCAATCCCGATGTTGTGACCATGGATGTGGAAATGCCCAAGCTCAACGGCATTGACTTCATCAAGCGGCTGATTCCGGTTCACCCGGTGCCGGTGGTTGTGGTAAGTTCCCTGCCCCTCCGGGTACTGGACGCCCTGGAAGCCGGTGCGGTGGACTTTGTCCGCAAGCCTGCCGGTGATACCCCGTCTGAGACCAAGACCTTCCTGGATGAGCTGCGCATCAAGGTGAAGATCGCCTCCACCGCCCGTGTCCGTCAGAAGCCCGCTGCCCAGCAACAGCAGCAGCCTGCGGTTGTGCAGCCCCACAGCCTCGCCAGCCTGGCCGGAAAGAGCCTGCCCAGTGACCTGGTGATTGCCATCGGCGCTTCCACCGGCGGCACTGACGCCATTCTGGAAGTGGTAAAGGATCTCCCTGCCACCACCCCCGGCATTGTCATTGTGCAGCACATGCCGCCTGTCTTTACACAGATGTATGCCCAGCGTCTGGACCGGATCTGCAAGATGCGGGTCAAGGAAGCAGCCCCCGGAGACCGGGTCGTTGCCGGACAGATCATCATCGGCGCCGGCGGATTCCATCTCCGGCTGGCCCGGGATGCCCGGGGCTATTTTGTCACCAGTGTGGCTGGCCCCAAGGTCAACGGACACTGTCCTTCGGTGGATGTGCTGTTTGACTCGGTGGCTGAAACTGCCGGACGCAAGGCCATCGGCGTAATCCTCACCGGTATGGGTGCGGACGGCGCCAAGGGTCTGCTGCGGATGCGCAAGGCCGGTGCCTACACCATCGGACAGGACAAGGAGAGTTCGGTGGTCTATGGCATGCCCATGGTCGCCTATGACATCGGCGCTGTGGAAAAGCAGCTGCCCCTCAATGCCATCGACAATGAGATCCTGCGCCAGCTCAGCATGTACGCCTCGGCGCGCTAACCTCAGCCAATTCCTCTCACAACCGCCTTTCCCTCCACAGAAAGGCGGTTTTTTGTATCCCTGCAAAAGCCCATGAAAAAAAGCCTCTCAGAAATTCTGAGAGGCTTTTTGATCTGGTTAAAAGACCCATTCTCCATGCTTTGCGGATTTGATCCGCATGGAACCATCCGCCGCATTGAAGTAGAGGGTGCGTCCGTAATCCTTGCCGGTATCGTCCGCCAGGATCGGGATTCCATAGGCCCGCAGTGTCTCCTTGACGGCTGCCACATTCCGCTGTCCGATATTGGAGAGGGAATTATCCGATACTGTGGCAAACATCTTGGCTCCGCCGGCAATTTTAGCCCGCAGACGGGATTTATTGGCGCCGGCTGCCACCATGCGCTGGATCAGCATCGGAATGGCAGTATCGGCATACCGGGCCGGCTGGCTCTTGTCCCGGCTCAGGGCACTGGAGGGCAGCATGATATGGGATAACCCGGCAACCCGGGTAAAACTGTCATACAGACAGATCCCCACACAGGACCCCAATGCGTATGTCACCAGTACATCCGGTGCTCTGGCGACATTGAGATCCGAGATTCCTACTGTTATCATAATTATTCTACCTCCAGCCCCAGCTTCCCCATGATATTCTTCAGGGAATCCATGTCGGGGATCAGCAGAATATGGCTGGGCGCTCTGAAATCATGACCACTGAATTCGTCCTGGATATAGATGATCTTATCACTGATATTGGCATAATAGATCGCCGGTACGCTAAGGATCGCCCCCAGCATATCAATACACAGCGACGGTGTGGACATGCCGATGGTCAGTCCGGTGAGGGAGCCGATGGCATTGAGATAGGAAGCAGCCATGATATTCGCTACCTCCTGGATCACTGAATAGCCCATCTCGTCGATGGATTCCACCTCAGGGGCTTCCTCCTCACACAGCAGGGTCTTGATCATCATGCTGGAGAAGTTCTTCTGGAGCAGGAAGAGGATCATGCCCTGTACATCGCCTTCCAGCGAGATCAGGGAGCCTACGATCATCTGCTCCGGACCGCCCATCTGTTCCACGGCGTCATTGTAGTCCAGCACCTGGACGGTGGGCACCGAGATATTCACCGGACAGCACAGCATAGTGGACAGTGCCGAAGCCGCATTGCCCGAGCCGATGTTTCCGATCTCCCGCAGGGCATCAATATGCATATCATTGAGCTTATCAAATGTTTCAAACGGCAACTGGATCTTCCTTTCCTATCAGCGCAGGTTGTTGATGACCTGTTCCAGCTCATCGGCAGTCTGTACCATCTTGGCATTGAGCTGGAAGGCACGCTGCGCCTGAATTACATTCACCATCTCGTCTGAGAGATCCACGCTGGACTGTTCCAGGGCACCCTGAATCAGACGGCTGGAACCATTGCGGTCAGCTGTGGCCTCGCCCGAGGACTCGGTCAGCGCGAAGCAGGTATCCCCCACCGGCTGCAGGCCATAGGGATTTTCAATGTTGTAGATTCCGATCTGATCGGGCAGCTGGGTGAGATCAAAGGGATCATCCTGGGAATCCCGCTTGAGCTCGATGCGCTTGCCCTTGCTGTCCAGCACGAAGGAACCATCCGAAGTCACCAGATAGCCCTTGCTGCCGCTGACACTGATGTCAAAGGCACCGCTGCGGGTGTACTGGATGCTGCCGTCCGGACGCTCCACCGCAAAGAAGCCATCACCCATCAGGGCAAAGTCCAGTGAGATACCGGTCTGGAGTAGACTGCCCTGCTTGTACTGCAGACGGGAATCATCTGCCTTGACGCCATGACCGGTCAGCGGATTTGTTTCGCTGTTCACTGCCATTTCCGTATAGAGCAGCTGGGAAAAGTTGGTACGGCTGGCCTTATAGCCCACAGTACCCGAGTTGGAAATATTGTTGGAGATCCGGTCCATATCCTCCTGATAGGCTACCAGGCCGGATACTCCGTTATAGAATGAAATCTTCATCTCAGTTCAGTCCTTTCCTTACAGCGACGCGATTTCCGATGCGGACTTCTGGTCGATCTGGTCGATGATCTGCAGGGCACTGCTGCAGGCCTGGAAGGCACGCTGGGCTTCCATTACCATGGCATATTCCCGGTTGACATCGATATTGGAGGATTCCAGCCAGCCCTGACGGATCTTGGTCTGTTCCGATACAGTCTGGTTGGCCTGCATATCATCGGTGACATAGAGGCCGTTTCCAGCGATCCGGGTCTGGGCACCCTCTGCGGGTACAGTCACCAGCAGACGGTCCACATACCGGCCCCGGCTGTCATAGACCGAGCCATCGGTGTCCACAGTGAAGTTGGCGTCATCCAGCTCGATAACGCCCTTTTCCCCCAGAACCAGGCCTACGCCGGTGAGCTCCAGCTGCTTGTCCCCATTGAGGGTAAAGCTGCCATTGCGGGTCAGGTACTGGGCACCGGGATTGCCGGCCTCGTCCTCGGGAGCCTGGATATTGAAGAAGCCTTCCCCATCCAGTGCGAAGTCAAAGGGGCTGCCGGTTTCCTGCAGCGAATTGGTATCGAACTTCACCGGAACTTCGGATACCACCTGCATAGGCGCGCTGGAACCGATCACAGCGGAGTTGCTGCCCTCCATCCGGGTCAGCAGTTCCTGTTCAAAGGAGCTGGTCACCACCCGGGAAGCCCGGAAGCCCGGTGTCCGGACATTGGCAATATTGTTTGTCAGGACATCCAGTGTGCGCTGCTGGGACAGAATTCCCGACGCCGCCGTGTAAAAACCTCTCAACATATCCATCTCATCCTTTCGTATAATAAGCCAGCTTCTCCCGGAGTTTCCGGATCAGCTTCTGGTTGATCTGTCCCACACGCTGTTCACTGACCCCCAGCACCTGTCCGATCTCCCGCATGGTGAGGTCTTCATAGTAATAGAGGGACAGAACCGTGCGTTCCTGTTCATTGAGTTCATCAATGGCCTTCATCAGCTGACTGCGCAGCTCCTGCTCGTCCATTTCATCTTCCGGATCAAAGACCCCTTCCAAAGTCAGGGAACTCTGGGTCCGACCGGGTGTGGTGAGCAGCGTTTCCAGGGAGTAGATATTCTCCCCGGACATCTCCCAGACACAGCGGTCAAATTCTTCCGGTGTGATCTGCAGCCGGTCTGCCATCTCCAGACGGGTCGGCGGACGGCCCAGCTCCAGGCTGAGTTCATCTTCGGTTTTCAGGATGCGGATATCCATCTGCCGCACCCTGCGGGACAGCCAGTCCTGTTTGCGGACATAATCGATAATGGCGCCCCGTACCTTGGTAAACGCATAGGTGGAGAATTTCACCCCTTTGTCCGGGTCAAAGCGCTCCAGACTGTTGATGAGTGCAATCACGCACTGATTGACCATCTCTTCGGTGGTGGCATACTTGTGATAGGTACTGCTCATCTTCACTGCCATACTCCGGGCAATGTAGCTGTAATACATCACAAGCTGGTTGCGCACTTCCAGGGAACCGGTCTGCTTGTACTCCCGCATCAGCGCATCCGGATCAATATCGGTTGTTTTCTCCAGTCCCCCGCAGGCACAGCGGTTCCCTCCTTTCCGAATTGTATAATTGAGTCAAGTTATGACAAACTGATATTTCCCAACGCCTGGATTTTCACATCCGAATCGATCTCGTTGAAAGAGAGTACCACAGCATTGAGATAGAACTGATCCACCAGCTTCTTGAAGTAGATCCGCACCACCGGAGAGGTGAGGATTACCGGTACAGTCACCAGATCCCGTACCTTTTCCAGCTCCCGGGTGGTGGAATTGATAATATCCTGGATCAGCTTGGGTTCCAGCGCCAGATAGGAACCGGTATCCACCTTCTTGACTGCCGCCATGATCTGATTTTCGATGTTGGCATCCAGGCTGATGACCTTGAGCTGTCCGGCCTCGGCGAACCGATGGGTGATGGTCCGGCGCAGCGACTGGCGCACATATTCGGTGAGCATATCCAGATCCTTGACGGTGGCGCCATAGTCCGCCAGGGTTTCCAGGATCGCTTCAATATCCCGGATGGGCACTCCTTCCCGCAGCAGGTTGCACAGCACCTTCTGCAGCGTACCCACCGACACAATGGCGGGAATGGTATCATTCACCAGAGCCTCATTGGTCTTGCGGAGATTTGCCAGGATATTGCCCACTTCCTGACGGCTGAGCAGCTCATAGGCATGGGCCTTGATGACCTCAGACAGATGGGTGATGATCACCGAGGTGGGGTCGATGAGGGTGTAGCCAGCCAGTTCCGCCTTGATGCGGCGGTCCTCACTGATCCACTTGGCAGCCATGCCGAAGGCCGGCTCCACAGTTTCAATGCCCTCGATGGTATCATGCTCCGGGTCGGGCGCCAGTGCCAGGTAGTGATCCACCAGCACTTCACCCTGAGCCACCTGCTCCCCCCGGATGCTGATGGCATACTGGTTGGGATTGAGCTGACCGCTGTCCTTCAGACGCACCGACGGGAATACCATACCCATTTCCAGCGCGAACTGCTTACGGAACATGACAACCCGGTCGATGAAGTTGCCGCCGCTGGACTCGTCCACCATGGGAATCAGGCTGTAACCGAATTCCATGGAGATCTGGTCCACATTGAGCAGGTTATAGACATTGTCGATATTCTTGTAGAAGGCCGCCTCACTGGTGATCTCCTCAGTGACAGCCGGAGCCGCACCGTCCTCCAGGGCAGCCGGAACCGCAGCCTGACGGCGCATAAGGGTCACACCCAGCACCATCAGGATCGCCGACATGGTCAGCACCTGGGGAGCCGGGAAACCGATCAGACAGAGGGAAGCCATTGCCAGTGCCGACAGGATCAGAACCATCGGCTGGGCCGAGAGCTGATGCACCACATCTTCATTGAGGTTGCTCTCCGAAGCCGACCGGCTTACGATCATACCGGTGGCTACCGAAATCAGCAGTGCCGGGATCTGGGACATCAGGCCATCACCGACGGTGGAGGTGGAATAGATCTGCACGATCTCCTGGAAGCTGCCCACATGGTTGATAAAGCCCATGATGATACCGCCCACCAGGTTGATGAAGGTAACCACCAGCGACATGATGGCATCGCCCTTGACGAACTTGGTAGCACCGTCCATGGCGCCGAAGAAGTCCGCTTCCCGCTGGATCTTGGACCGGCGGATACGGGCGGTTTCCTCATCGATCAGGCCGGAACTCAGGTCCGCGTCGATGGCCATCTGCTTGCCGGGCATCGCATCCAGGGTGAATCGAGCCGATACTTCCGCTACTCGTTCGGAACCCTTGGTAATAACGATGAACTGTACCAGAACGATAATCAGGAAGATTACCAGACCGACTACCACATTGCCCTGGATTACAAATTCACCGAAGGTCTTTACCACTTCACCGGCATAGCCGTTGTTGGTGAGGATCTTACGGGTGGAAGATACATTCAGAGCCAGTCGGAACAGGGTGGTGATGAGCAGCAGCGAAGGATAGATGGAAATTTCCAGGGATTCCTTGATATACATGGTCATCAGAAGGATCACGAACGAGATGGTCAGGTTCGTGATAAACATAAAGTCCAGCAGCCAGGTGGGCAGCGGGATTATCAACAGGAAGATGATCAGTACCACAAAGGCGGATACTGCATTGTTGAAAAATTTCACTTACTTCAATTCCTTCTTCTTAAGACTGTATACAAATGCCAGCACCTCTGCGACCGGCTGATAGAACCGGTCGGGGATCTCCTGATCCAGATCCACCGCCTCATAGAGGCCGCGGGCCAGCGGTCGGTTTTCGGTGATGAATACGCCATGTTCCTCTGCCACTGCCACAATGCGCAGTGCCAGGCTGTCCGCACCCTTGGCAACCACCACCGGGGCATTGTTGCGGGACGGATCATACTGAATCGCCACAGCGTAATGGGTAGGGTTTCGGATTACAACATCGGCAGACGGCACCTTCTGCATCATACGCTGCCGTGCCTGAGCCTGCTGGCGTTCCCGGATCTTACCCTTGATCTGGGGATCGCCTTCTGTCTGTTTGTACTCCTCTTTGAGTTCCTGCCGGGACATACGCAGATTCTTTTCGTAGTCCCACCACTGATAGAACAGGTCAAATCCTGCCACAAACGCCATGGCAATCGCCACCGACTGGACTATGGACAGGATCATGTCGCCGGTATAGGTCATGGCCTGGAACGGTTCCATATCCATCAGCCGGGAGAAATTCCAGAAATCCTTCTGGAGCGCGTTCCAGATGATGGAGCCCAGAATGATGATCTTGATCATCGCCTTGAGCAGTTCAATGACGCCCCGCAGGGAGAACATCCGCTTGAGGCCCTGCAGCGGGCTCAGACGGCTGAACTTGGGCGCCAGGGATTCCATAGTAAAGAGACCCCGGGTCTGTGCCACGGTGGAGATGATCGCCACCAGCGAACAGATCAGCAGCATGGGGAAAGCGGTCATCAGGAAGGTGATGCACCCCTCCACGAAGTATCCCCGGGCATCCGCCACACTGACCTCCTTCATCGTTCCAGCCAGACTAATGAACTCGGTCAGGCTCTGTTCGATGGTGGTGAGAATGGACGGAGCCAGCAGCTTGAATCCGAAAAAGGTCGCCAGCAGGGAAAAGACGATGGTCACTTCCTGGCTCTGGAATACATGACCTTTCTTTCGTTCGTCCTGTTTCCGTTTGGGCGTTGCCTTTTCAGTTTTCTCGGAAGCCATGGTCTCATCCCCCCTTTTCCGGCAGCCAGCGGGTCATCAGGCGCCCATTGCGGAAAACGCCCACTGCATATTTTCCAGCATCACCCGCATGTAGTTATCCAAAAACGAGGCGATGGGCCCCGAAAAGGCGAGCAGCAATACAAATCCCAGCATTACTTTCATCTGCATATTGATGACAAACACATGAATCTGCGGAATCAGCTTCATCAGAACACCGATGGTTACTTCCAGAACCACTTCCGCTGCCACAAAGGGCAGTGCCAGCCGCAGCACCATGGAAAATGCCGCAATGAACAGTTCCAGGAAGAATTCAGGTGTTTCAGCTGTGAGTGTCACAGCGCCCACCGGCAGAATCCGGAAGGAATCAATGAAGATCCGGATCAGCAGAAGATGACTGTCTGTGGCAAAGAAATAGAGCAGAAACATGGTATTGAACAGGTTTCCGGACATGGAAGCCTGAATGCTGGTGCCGGGATCAAAGACCTTTGCCATGGACATGCCAAAGTGCATATCCATCCAGTCCCCGGCGAAAAAGAGCATATAATAGTAAACCTGAAATACAAATCCGCAGGCCAGGCCCACAAACAGTTCCCGGAGCAGTGCCATGGCAAGATCCAGGGAACCGGACCCGGTCACAGCAGCGGCAGACGCACCCGGCGCCACCAGGGCTGTGAACAGGAAAGTCATGCCGGCCCGGACCCCTGCCGGAACATTGCGGCGGGAAAATACCGGATTCATACCCAGCATTCCGCCCATCCGGGCAAAGACCAGCAGCCATACGGCTGTATTTGTAAGCAACCCGTCCAGCATACGCTATAACCCCGCCATCAGACCAAACAGGGATTGGATCAGATCATTGATCTGTCCCAGCATCCAGGAACCCAGTACCACCATCAGCAGTGCGGTTACCAGGATCTTGGGAACAAAGGTCAGGGTCTGTTCATGAATCTGGGTCGCCGCCTGGAAGATTGCCACGATCAGTCCCACGACAATACTGGCAATCAGGATCGGGGCTGCCAGTTTGGTAGCCACCAGCAGTGCTTCCCGGAACACATCCAATACTTCAGCCTGAGTCACAGTTTCACCTCACATTTGCTAATGGAAACTTCGCACCAGTGTCCCGATGAGAAGTCCCCAGCCGTCCACCAGTACAAAGACCATGATCTTGAACGGCAGGGAGATCATCGACGGCGGCAGCATGACCATACCCATGGACATCAGGGTACTGGACACCACCATATCAATGATCAAAAACGGGATATACAGCAGGAAGCCCATGGTAAAGGCCCGCTTGAGCTCACTGGTCACAAAGGCGGGAACCACCACTTCCATTCCCAGATCCTTGAGCTCTTCCGGATCGGTGCTGAGCTCGATCTCACTGCCGGTCTTTTCATTGGCAATGGTGACAAACAGGTTGATGTCATTGGTATAGGTCTGCCGGAGCATGAACTCCTTGAGCGGGTCCTCTGCCAGTTCCAGTGCCTGCTGCTGGGTAATGGTACCGGCCCGATAGGGCTGATAGGCTTCCTCATTGATCTGGGTGAACACCGGCCACATAATGAACATGGTCAGGAACAGCGAAAGGCCGATCAGCACCTGGCTGGGCGGCGACTGCTGAGTACCCAGGGCATTGCGCAGAAAGGAGAGCACAATGACGATCCGGGTAAAGCTGGTCATCATGATCAGAAGGGTGGGAGCCAGTGCCAGCAGGGTTACAACCAGCAAAGCCTCCAGCACGCCGAACTGGGCGCCGGCATTGCCCGCACCCAGATCCACGGTCACGGACGCGGCATAGGAAGTCACACTGCACAGTACAGCAATCAGTCCCGCCGTCAGGACCCCGGTCACAGCCAGAATTTTGGCCTGCCGGGAAAGTTCCCGTTTCTTTCTTGCGATTTCATTCATTCGGATTGTTCCCTTTCCCGCCCGGGGTGAAATTCTTCTTCAGAACTGCTTCCAGCGCGGCAGAAAATTTATCATTTCCCGCCGTGGGAACCGGTTCATCCGGAAATTCTTCCGGGTCCAGTTCCGCGATTTTCTCAATATGCTGCGAGGTCACACCCAGCAGCAGTACCTGTCCCCCGGCCCGTACCACCAGCAGGCTGCGGTCCGGTGCCAGAGCGATCCGCTCCAGAACCTTCACCCGGCTGCCGGCGGTATTCAGACGGTACTGACCGCCCAGCCACCGGACACAGAACCAGGCCAGCACCAGGATCAGTACAAAGAGCACCAGGCTCCCAAGGAGGGACAGCACTGTGTATGTATTACCGGAATTCATCCGCGTTCACCGGATCAGCCCAGAATCTTGGTGACAGTCTGCAGGATACGGTCCGGCTTGAACGGCTTGACGATAAAGTCCATAGCGCCTTCCTTGATAGCCTGCACAACCATGGCTTCCTGACCCATAGCAGAGCACATGATCACCTTGGCGCCGGGGTCCTTGGCCTTGATGGCCTGCAGAGCCTGGATGCCATCCATATTGGGCATGGTGATGTCCATGATTACCAGGTCCGGATGCTCCTTCTCATACATCTCCACAGCCTGGGCGCCGTCTGCAGCTTCCAGAAGGTTGGTATAGCCCATCTTTGTCAGTACATTCTTGATGGTCATGCGCATAAAAGCCGCATCGTCTACCAGCATAATTTTCTTCTCCATGTTCGGACTCCTCTACTTTCTTGTTGGTCTGTTTGTTCAAAAACTATTACAGTGCTTCTTCTTTCAGGCTTTCCATCAGTTCCTTGACACCGACGATCTCTGTGATGCGGACACCGAAGTTATCATCAATCACCACAACATCGCCCCGGGCCAGAAGCTGCCCATTGACTACAATATCCACCGGTGCGCCGGCCTGCTTGTTGAGCTCGATCACAGTACCCTGGCCAAAGTCCACGATGTCCTTGATCTTGCGCTTGGTACGGCCGATTTCCACCGATACATTCAGCGATACGCCCATCAGCAGATCCATATTCCCGTTCTGGTTGGGGTCCACAGCGCCCTGGGGAGCAAACTGCGGGAACTGGGGAGTCTGGACGCTCACCGGTGTTTCAGCCGCGGGAGCGCCATAGGGCATGGGCTGATTGGGATAAGCCGGATAGGGCGGATAACCGCCATAATAAGGATAACCCGGATAGGGCGGCTGATTGGGATAGGCCGGATAAGGCGGATAGCCGGCAGGCATCTGCTGGGGCATAGCGCCCTGCGGCTGGGCCGCGGGCTGAGCCGGTGCGGCAGGCTGCTGCGGAACAGCGGCTGCGGCGGGCTGCTGAACCGGAGCGGCAGCAGCGGGCTGGGCAGCTGCCGGAGCGGCGGCAGGCTGGGCAGCGGGAGCGGACTGAGCCGGAGCTTCCACAGTTTCCTGCTGACCCATAACCTGATCCACGATCTCCTTGGCAAGCTGAATGCCCAGGATGCTGGCAAAGTTACTGTCCATCACGCCATCGATGGTCAGGCGGAAGGATACCGATACGATCTCCTCGCCCTCCTGGACCTGGACTGCCTTGGCATAGTCATTGTCCGGGCCAACCACCATGGCTTCCGGAGTGGAAATATTGATGGGTCTGCCCAGGAATTCGGACAGAGCGGTGGCAGAGGCACCCATCATCTGATTCATGACTTCACAGGCTGCGCTCATGCTCAGTTCATCAAAGGTGAAATCATCGCTCGGCGGGTCATCATTGCCCATCAGAAGGTTGAGAATGATCTGCATATCCTTCTGACGGAAAATCATGACATTGGAACCCGAAATTCCCTCCACATAGCTGATCTTCACCAGCATAGCAGGTTCCAATGCGGCATAGTCCAATGCGTTGAACTTACGCATGACCACAGTTGGGGTGGAGATTACCACCTGCCGATCCAGCATGGTGGAAATGGCAGTGGCAGCGGAGCCCATGCTGATATTCAGGATTTCTCCGATGGTATCAATCTCCAGGCTGTTCATGGTTATTGATTCTGTGTGCTGCTGGGTGCGCTCGTCTTCCATTGTGTTCCCTCATCTCCGTTACTTAAAAACTTATTGAGCTTGACTGCTTTTTTCTGTTTGGATTCGCCCAGTTTGGCTGTATACCATGGGATCTTGTCCACTGTAATCAGCACATCGCTTTCAATGGGCTTATTCAGCGGGATCACATCATCCGGCCGCAGCTGGATAATCTCCTGCAGCGGCATCGAGAACTGATCGAATACGGCTTTCATTTCCATTTCCGATTCAGCCACTGTTTCCAGGATTACCTGCCGCTTGGTCTTTTCCTTCAGCGGGTCCTGCCGCTTGGGGGTATGGGCAAACCGGATATTGAATACACCGATTACATCTTCCAGGAAGGTAGCCGGTATACACAGGCTGATTGTGCCTTCCAGCCGGTTGCCCAGCTTGACATTCAGGATCACCAGCACTACTACATCTTCCGGTGCAAAGATCTGCAGCAGACGGGTATTGGTTTCAATGCCGCGGAACTCCACATTGGTTTCCAGATGATTGCGCCAGGCATCCTCATATCGTTTGGAGGCTTTTTCCAGGATATTGCGCAGGATTGCCAGCTCAATATCGGTATAATCCCGGGTCAGGCTGTATTCTGTACCCGGACCGCCCAGCACCCGGTCGATGAAATAATACCCGATGCTCATCGGCATACTCATGGTTACAGCTGCTTCGCCGTAATTGTGATTTTCCGGCTTCATATTCAGCAGGGTAATCAGAAGCTGATCCGGCAGGGCGTTGCTGTATTCGTAATAACGCTGTTCTTCTATCTGAACGACTTCAATTTCACAGGCTGTACTGAGCAGTCCGGAAAAATAGGAAGCTACCATTCTGGAAAATGTTTCATGCAGGCTGTCCAGTGCCTTGAGCTGTTCCTTGGTAAACTTCTTCGGGGAACGGAAATCATATTCCCGGATTTTCCGGGTGGGTTCCTGGACATCCATTTCCCCGGAACTCATTCGTTTCAGCAGCGCATCAATTTGGCTTTGTGAAAGTTGCTCTGCCATGCTTTATACTCCTTCTCCGCTTGATTGGGCAGTTTCCGGTTCCGTCTGGGAGGAGGATACACTGCCCTCAGGTGTGAACAGATCACTGACTCCGCCGGTGGTGGGGAAACTGGTGGGATCAAACAGGCTCTGCAGAACCTGTTCCATATCCCCGGCAACGACTCCTTCGGAATTCTTGACGATTGCCATATCCACACGACGGTTTTTCTGCCGTCCTTCCGGAGTATCGTTGGAAGCGATGGGATAGTTCTTGCCATATCCCATAGGACGCATCTTCTGCGGATCGATCTGTTTTTCTTCCTCAAAGTAAATGGCAACACTGCTGGCCCGTTCACTGGAGAGCATCCAGTCCGATACAGCATAGTTGGGATCATCTACCTGAGCGGTATGTCCATTGATGCTGATGATATAGATCTCATCCTCCACATTGTGGATGGCATCTCCGATCACATCCAGGACCGGATAAGCCGACTGGCGCAGATAGTATTCATCCGAATCAAAGAAAATATCATCCTGGAACCGGATATAGACTACGCTGTCACCGCTCTTCATCACTTCAATGGAGCCGGCATTTCCGCTATCCTGCACATACTGTTCCAGATACTGATAGAGCTGATCGAAATCCTGAGGCAGTTCTTCTGACCCGGGATCTCCCGCGGCAGCTGTGGAACCATCCGGCACAGGGCTGTTGGCACCCGGGTCCGGATTTTCCACACCCAGGACAACCTGGGAAGTTGCGTCACCTGGTGTTCCGAAGGCTTTTACAAAGGCCTCCCATTTTTCCGAATCCACCGATGAGAAACTGTAAAGCAGTACAAAGAAGGTCAGCAGCAGTGTAACTAAGTCGGAATATGTATTCATCCATGTACCGGTATCTTCGGCTTCGCGATTCCGGCGTTTCATCGGCACAGACTCCTTTCCATTGGTTTCATATCAGCTGCCGGATCAATCCCGGTCGCGTCCGCTCTTCCGACCGGACTTTTCAGCCAGGAATGCCGGAATCAGACGGGTGAGCTTCTCCTCAATAAACCGGGGATTATCACCGGCCTGGATTGCCTGTACACCTTCCGCGATCAGCATTTTGCAGAGATATTCCTCTTCATGCCGGGTACGCAGCTTATTGGAAATAGGGGTAAATACCAGGTTGGAGAGAATGGTACCATAGAATGTGGTAACCAGGGCCAGAGCCATGGCAGGCGCAATGGCATCCGGATCATCCAGGGTTTTCAGAAGGTTGATCAGACCCATCAGGGTACCGATCATACCGAAGGCCGGCGAATAAGCCGATGCCTTATCATAAAACGCCCGGTCCTGGGCATGGCGTTCATCGAGATATTCCAGTTCGGTTTCCAGCAGAGTCTTGACCTTTTCCGGTTCCACTGCGTCCACAACCAGCATCATACTGTTGCGCAGGAACGCATCCTTGGTATCCTTGAGCTTTTCTTCCAGGGAGAGCAGACCATTGATACGGGCTTCAGTAGCCAGTTCCACGATCTGGTCGATATATTCCTGGGGATTATACTTGGTCGGCAGAAGAATGATTTTCAGATGCCGGGGAATCCGGGTAAAGCACTTCAGCGGGAAGGATACCATCAGAGCGGCGATAACACCACCCAGTACAACCACGATACTGGGCAGGTCAAAGAAGCTCTTCAGGTTTATTACAATAAACCCGCCTGTTCCGCTGTCGAACATGATGCCGAACAGGATTACAAAGATGGCAAGAACCCAACCCAGAATAGACATTAAATCCATTGCAGTGTCCTCCTCATTTACCGATTCTTACTCATGACCAATCGGTGGTACTCGATGGTTTTATCCACAACTTCCTGCATGGTTTCATGGACGATGTAGATCTGTCCGTTTACCAAGCGGATCGTGGTATCAGGGTTTTCCGTGATGGTTTCGATCAGGTCGCAGTTGAGTACAAAAGCTCCGCCGCGCAGATTGTTGAGTGTGATCATACTTGTACTCCTTTCTATTTCCGGTCATCCGCCGGAGGGAGGCGGAAAAACTACTGGGTTCTTCTGCACCCCTCCGGCGGCTGAACGCCGCCGTTTAGAAATATTTATCGCTTGAGGTTAATCAGTTCCTCGAGCATGGTATCCGATACCGTAATCAGTCGGGAGCAGGCCTGGAATCCACGCTGGGTGGTGATCATATCCGAGAATTCCTGGGACAGATCCACATTGGACATTTCCAGCGCGCTGTTCTTCAGGCCGCCGGTGCCGTTTTCACCAGCGATTGCCAGCTTGGCATCACCTGAGTTGGAAGTGGCGGTGAAGTAGCTGTTGCCCGACTGCATCAGGCCTTCCGAGTTGGCGAAGGTAGCCAGGTCGATCCGGCCCAGTACCTGCAGACCGGCAGCGGAAGTACCCATGATGGTGCCGTCCGCACCGATGGAAATACCGGTGAGGTTGCCCACATCCTGCTCGGTGAACTCAGTACCGCCGGTGAGGGTGAAGGTACCCTTGCCCCAGCCCAGCTCCTTGGAGGGCTGGCTGGCTGTGGCTGTACCGATAGTGACATTGTTATTGAGGTTAGCCTCAATATCGGTGGTATTGGGATAAGAAAGAGTGATGGTGTCATTGGCATCGCCCGAGGCATTCTTCAGCAGAACCTGACCGCTGCCGCTGGAGATATCCGCACGCTCCTGGCTGATAAAGCCGGTGTAGGTTGCGCCGCCAGCGGTGGTCACAGTGACATTGTAGCCCTCCGGGTCAGCCGAATCGGTAACCTCTACCGATACATCGCCTTCGCCCGAGAACCGCAGGCCGGTCTCTACGATCTTGAAGCCGCCCAGGAAGCTGCCATCTGCCGATACATCAGCGCCGGGAGCTACCAGGTCGATGCTGCCGCCGTCGTAGTCAGCGGTGGCGGTATCGATGATCTGGGCGCCGGTCAGCGGGCCGTCGGCGAAGGGATCGGGCTGCATCGAGAATACGAAGTCACCGCCGGCATGGGCGCCGCCGTTGGCCTCAGTGATGGCATTGTTGATGGCCTTCTGCAGATCTGCCATGCTCGCGAAGCTGGAGTTGGCATTGATCTGGATGTTGATGGCAGAGCTGGTGCCGTCCATGATGGCTACCACGTCCTTGCCGTCAGGCAGTTCTGTGGTCTTGGTGAAGGTGAAGCTCACATTGGCGGACTTGTTCTGGTTGGTGGAGGTGATGGTCAGCTTCTTGCCGCTGATCTCAGTTTCCACCTTGCCCACACTGGCCTGTACCGGAGCAACCTGGATCAGGATCTTATTGCTGCCGGGCTCAGTGCTGTCCAGCTTGCCGTCGGTTGCCGATGTACCCAGTACAAAGTTACCGTTGGAGTCGATGAGGGCTCCGGTAGCCGGGTCAATATCCAGCATACCGGCCTTGGTATAGTAGATATTGCCATCGGGGTCCATTACCTGCAGGAAACCTTCGCCGGCGATTGCCACATCCAGCGGGTTGCCGGTGGATGTAAAGGACGACTGGGTCATCAGCAGGTCAATGCTGGCGATCTGGGAACCGTAACCAACCATCGAAGGATTGGTACCGCCGCGGGTAGCACTGCCGCCCGAAGCGCCCCGGATCTGCTGATAATACATATCCCGGAAGGTGGCACGGCTGGATTTGAAGCCGTATGTATTGGCGTTTGCGATGTTATTACCGATAACATCCATTCTGGTCTGGTTGGCCTTCATGCCAGCCACACCAGCGTACATTGATCTAACCATTTCAATTATCTCCCTATTGGGACTGTGTGGGCTTCTCTGTCAGTCAAAGCCCAGTGACCTCCATAAGGTCCGGTCAAAGAATCACAGTCCCGTCAATATTTGTAAACACTCTGCCGTTCAGTTCCTGACTGGGCATGGCGGTAATCACCGTGCCGTTCTGCGCACTGACAATGAATGCCGAACCATCCATCAGGATCAGGGTATCGTTCAGGCCCTTTTCCCGGGCCATCCGGAGTCCTTCTTCCAGACGCTCCATTCCGGTGCGGGAAATTTCAATCCCCCGTTCTGCCACTCTGCCGGCGGCATGTCTGGAAAAGGAAAGCTCGGTTGTCTTCTGGGCTTCCTGCTCCAGTACCTCCCGGAACGATGTACCTGTCTGCGACTGGGAACTGCGCACGGCTTCCGGACTGGTCGGCACACCTGTTACCACAGGCATCCGCATCCGGCGCTGGATCAAAAGATCATCCATGGCATAGCTCCTTTCGCATTTTTTACACAGTCTGGGTTTCTCCGGACCCTTCCCCGCTGCCCTCTTCAGGCTCTTCGGGTTCTTCCGGCTGAGTTTCTCCGGCGATCTCCACTACATCATCTGCCGAGTACCACTTGCCGTCGATCTGGACACGGTACTTGCCATTTTCAGTGGAAACCCGTTCTACAATGCCGGTCACAGTGGAATCCTCTTCGTCCTCGCCTTCTGCTTCGATCCGGACTGTTACTTCCCGGTCCAGCATCGACATCAGCTGATCCATACTGATATTGGAAGTTTCAGTTTCGTCCTCCGAAGCGCCCAGCTCCATGATCTGCTGCAGGCTGAACTTCTTGCCGTTGACATAGACTGCATACTCGTTGTTTACCAGCGAGATCTTTTCCACCCGGCCGGTTTCCTGCTGCAGTTCACCCGAAACGCTGAACCGTGCGGCAGTGACCTCCTTGCCCACCAGGGACATCACATAGTTGGTCTTCATGTAGGTTGCCAGTTCCTGCATCTGCTGCATCGTGGCAAACTGGGCAAGCTGGGTGACATACTGGGTATCGTCCACCGGGTTCATGAAGTCCTGGTTCTGAAGCTGCGCAACCATCAGGTTGAGGAAGTCATCCACGCTGACGCCGTTGTCCGAATCATCGGTGAACACTGCGTCCCAGACCTGACCGGTGCCCTCGGTTTCCTCTGTTTCCGATGTGCCGGTGGATTCCCGGGTGCTGGCTGTACCTGCCGCATACATGCTGCGGTAGCTGGATACGCCATCTACTCCGCTTATCATCTTCTGTTCCTCCTTTCCTTAAATATAGGCATCCAGTTCACTGTCCGGTGCCTGGGTCTGTCCGATAACAGCTTCAAAGCTGTCGTCCTCCTGCTGCCAGTGTCCGCCTCGGTGCTGCTGACGCTGTTCAAAATACTGCTGGGCAAAGGACTGCTGCTGTCCCTGGTCGGTGAGTGCGCTCTGGGAAGCGTAGGACACCGCCTGTTCAGTGGGGAGCAGAGTCACCTGCTGTACCTGGACCTGAAGGGGCCGCAGGGCTTCCTGCAGGGTGGCGACCTCATTGGAGATCAGCCGGGCGGCCTGGGTGCTGGCTGTAAAGATGCTCAGCGCCATGTGTTCCCGGTCGTCCGAGATCTTCACGACGATCTCACCGATTCCCTCAGGCTCCAGCCGGACGATGAATTCGCTCTTGCCCTGGGCTGTCTGGTGCAGGATGCCGGTTTTGAGCTGCTTGCCGATCTCCTCTGCCGAGGGGAGCGGGAGCTGCGCGGCTTCCGGCTGGGCTGTGAGGAAGCGTCCGGCGTTCACATCGGCCTGGAGGCTTTCCACATCCACCGGAACGACGGTCTCCTTTTCCTGCTGTTCCAGGAGCTGCCGGGCGGTACGGAAGGCGTTTCCTGCCTGGAGAGAGGAAAATCCGTTCTCCATCAGGCTGCTGCTCTCCTCACCGCCCCAGGCTGCCTTCAGCACTGTGTAGAGCTGCTGCATGCCCTCTGCCTCTCCATCCAGGAGCTCAGCGCCCTGGACGGTGCCCTCAGCGGCTGCGGTGCCGGGAACGGTGTCCATCGACTGCATGGCAAAGGTCTGCAGGAACGCGCCCTCTGCCGGAGTGCTGCCGGCGTTCTGGATCAGGTCTGCAAGCATGGCCTGCATCTCATTGCCCGATGCCATCGAACCCACTGTCCCGGCGGCTGCCGGAAGCACTGCATCAGTCTGTGCAAGCGGCTGTTCCCCCTGCATCTGGAGCAGTGCCTCCGGCTGGATGGTCTGTCCCATCAGCTGCATGAAGAGCATGGCAAAAGCGTCGGTGGCCTGACAGGCATCGGATAGATCCAGTTTCTGCCGCAGGCTCCCGCCGGAAGTGCCGTTCATCTGATTGACTGCGATCTGCTGCATTGTTATCACCTCCTTTCAAGTGGAATCCCTGCCGGTTCCGGATCAGCCGGCGGTCTTGCGGATATGGCTCTGGGAAACCAGTTCCTCGATCCGTTCCTCCTCGGCTTTCCGCACACCGGCCTGCCAGTCCTCATACTGGCGGTCCCGGAGCTTATCCAGCTTGGAGACCTCCTGATTGGCTGCCACAACCACCCGGGTCTGCTGTTCCACCCGGGCTTTGGCAGCTTCCAGCTGTTCGGTCAGCTCCCGGACCTGCATGCGGATGCTCTCCAGCTGCATACTGAATCCCCGCTGTTCCAGGGCGGTGATCCCCTCAGCCTGAGCCTTCCGCATCTCTTCCGAAACCTGCGCGAAATCGGTTTTCAGCTGATTGATCTGCTGTTCCAGCCGGTCCCGCTCCGCCTGAAGACGCTGGAGCTTTCCGGTTTCCTCATCCAACAGCCGATCCCGGTAATCGCGTACATGATCCAACGAAAACTGAAACTTTTTCATCAAAATCCTCCAAATTTTTCATCGGGTCTATTCTACAATTTTTTCAAGCTGTTCTACGGTTTCCTGGAAACTTACCTTGGTATCCACACTCTGCTGAAGCAGGCGGTTGATGGCGTCCATATGCCGGATCGCCTGATCCAGCTCGGGGTTGCTGCCGCTCTTGTAAGCACCGATGAGCAGCAGATCCTGGTTCTGCTGGTACACCGACATCATATTGCGGACCTTTCCTGCCGCCAGCCGGTGGGCCGGTTCCACAATACTGCTCATCAGACGGCTGATGCTTGCCAGAATATCAATGGCGGGATAGTGGTTTCGCATCGCCACCTTACGGGAGAGGACGATGTGTCCGTCCACGATACCGCGCACTGTATCGGAAATGGGTTCATTGGTATCATCACCTTCCACCAGGACGGTGTAGATTCCGGTGATGGAGCCATGCCCGAAGTTGCCCGAACGCTCGAGCAGCTTGGGAAGGGCGGCATAGATGGACGGGGTATAACCACGGGCCACCGGCGGCTCGCCTGCCGCCAGACCGATCTCCCGCTGCGCCATACAGAATCGGGTGAGGGAGTCCATCATCAGCAGCACATCCATGCCCTGATCCCGGAAATACTCGGCAATCGCGGTGGCGGTGAGAGCGCATTTGGAACGCATCATCGCCGGCTGGTCCGAAGTGGCGACCACCAGGACGGTCCGGGCCATGCCCTCGGGCCCCAGGTCCCGGTCGATGAACTCCACCACCTCACGGCCTCGTTCACCCACCAGGGCAATCACATTCACATCGGCTTTGACATTCCGGGCAATCATACCCATAAGCGTACTCTTGCCCACGCCGCTGCCGGCGAAGATGCCCATTCTCTGGCCCTTGCCCATGGTGAGCAGGCCATCGATGGCCCGGACACCCAGCTCCATCACCTCAGTGATGGGAGGGCGCTCCATGGGGTTGGAGGGCTGTCCGTTGATGGGGTACCAGACCTTCTCCTCCTCGGGGAACGGGTCCCGGCCGTCAATGGGACTGCCCAGGGCATCCACCGCACGGCCCAGCATCTTGGGGGTGATTCCCACTTCCAGCTTCCGTCCGGTGTTGATCACCACGCTGCCGGAACCGATGCCGTCCAGTTCCTGATAGGGCATCAGCTGAACGGTATCCTCCAGGATTCCCACCACCTCTGCCAGGGCGTAGCGCTCCTCGCTCAGCTGGATACGGCAGATATCTCCCATATTGCATTCCAGGCCGGTGGCCTCTACCATCAGCCCCATGATCTTGCTGATCTTGCCCTTGCGGGTGTAGAGATCCCCCAGCCGGATTGTCCGCTGTAATGATGTGATGTCAAGCAGTTCGCGTTCTGCCATGATGGATGGTCCTTTCCGTCAGTTCCGTGCGGGTGTATGCAGCCGTTTGTTCAGATTGTCCAGCTGGGTGGAAACCGACGCGTCTATAATCCCCTGCGGTGTATGGACGACACAGGCGCTCAGTTGTCACTTCCACATGCCGGGCATCGGTCCATTCCTGCAGCTCCTTGCGGAGTTCCTGTGCCAGTTCCGGCAGCTGCTGGGAAACCTGGACTTCCAGCCACTCTGCATTCTTGACCTGTGCCACCGCCCGCTGTACCAGCGGTTCCAGAACCAGGGGATCGGTCTGGATGGCATGTTCCATCACCTTGCCGGCGATTTCCAGCGCCAGGTCGGGAAGTGCTTTTTCATATCGTATAAAATATTGCCGCTGCTGCTGTGCCAACTGGTTGAGCAGCCCTTCGGTGGCTCCCAGCAGATTTTCAATCCGCTGGCGTTTTTCCTCCACTGCGGCCTGGTATGCTTCCTCCCGGGCCTGCCGGCGGATCTCCTCCGCTTCGGTTCTGGCCTCCTGCAGGATGCGCTCCCGCTCTTCCCCGGCATGCCGGAGAATTTTGCCGGAGGTTTCCTCCGCCTGGGTCTGCATCTGTTCCAGCCGGCTGCGGAACAGTTCTTCCGCTGCACGGCGGGTCTGTTCCGGATCGGGCTGGGGTACTGCCTGGGCTTCCGGAGCCTCTGCCCCCTCTTCCGGGTCAGCAGGGATCTCCATCGGCACCGGCAGAACCTGATCCGGGATCTCCACTTCACCGGCGGAGATCAGATTCCGGGTGCGGATCACCTTAGGCAAGGATCTCGTCCTCCTCTCCCTTGGCGATGACGATCTCTCCGGCCTCCTCAAGCTGCCGGATTACGCCGACAATCTTCTGCTGGGCCTCTTCCACATCGCGCATCCGGATGTTGTGCAGGAACTGGATATCCTGCTCGATATTCTCCCGCATACGGGAGGACATGTTCTGGAAGATAACACGCTTGACTTCTTCGTTTGCGCTCTTGAGGGCCACAGCCAGATCCTTGGTATCCACTTCCCGGATAAACCGCTGGATGGCCATGCTGTCCAGATTGACAATGTCCTCGAAGGTGAACATGAGCTTGTGGATCTCGTCGGCGAGAGCGGCATTGCGTCCGCCCAGTTCGTCGAAGATGTATTTCTCGGTGGAACGGTCCACACGGTTCATGATCTCTGCCACATACGGTACACCGCCCACTTCCACCTGATCGGCAGAGGTGATATTGGTGAAGCGGGCTTCCAGGGAATCCTCTACCAGTTTGATCATCTCGGGGGATACCCGGTCCAGACCGGCGATGCGCTCCACCACGTCCAGCTGGACAGCCCGGGGCAGTTCGGCAATGATCTGTGCCGCCTGATCCGAACGGGCATAGCTGAGCACCAGGGCAATGGTCTGGGGATGCTCATTCTGGAGGATCATCCAGAGGTTCTTGTAATCCGCCTTGCGGATGGATTCAAAGGAACGGGTCCGCAGGGATTTGGACAGGCGGTCCATATACGAGGAGGCCTGTTCCGGGCCAAAGGCCTTTTCCAGGACGTCCTTGGCATAGAGGACACCGCCTTCGGTGATGACCTTCTGGGTGACGCAGAGTCCATAGAAATCCTCGATGGTACTCTGCATATCCTCCGGCGAGAGCCGGTTGAGCTTGGCGATCTCCAGGGAGATCTGTTCCACCTCGTCGTCCTTGAGATAGCGGTAGACCTCCGAGGCCCGGTCCGCTCCCAGGGCAATCACCACAGCCGCAGCCCGCTGAACCGGGGTCAGCTGTTTCTGTTTGGTTGTTGCAGCAGCCATTGATTACTTCTCCTCCCTCATCAGCGAACGGAGCAGAGCCGCAGTGATCTCCGGATTCTCCTTGGCGAACTCCCGGATCTCATTGGTAATGGCATTCTCCTTGGCATTGACATTGGCTTCCGCCTCGTCCCGGAGCATCTTCTTATGCTCTTCGATCTCACGCTGGGCATCCAGCTCCTTCTGGCGTTCCGCTTCAGCAGCGGCCTGGGCCTCCGCGGCAGCCTGGGCTTCCGCGGCGAGCTTCTTGCGCTTGCGGGAGCGTGCCGACAGCACAATGATCAGGACAATCAGCAGGATCAGGATTACAGCGCCGATTCCGATCAGCAGCAGCTGACGCTGGCTCAGACCAAAGGTGCCGAGCGGCGACGAAACTTCCTGTGTGGTATACTGGAGATTGGAAACGGAAATATTGTCCGGACTGATATTGACTGCTTTGGATATGAGCTGCACCAGTGTTTCCTCCACCTGTGTATCAAAGGCGGGGTCATTGACTACAACTGCTACCGAAGCCTCATCAATGATCGGTTCGCCCTTCTCGATCTGCGTCAGGATATAGCCTACTTCATAATCAATATTCTTCTGGTAATCGGTGGCAGTGGCATCGCCGGTGCCGTCCACAGTGGGATAGGTCGGCGGAGTATCGGTATTGTTCTCCTCGCCTACAATCCCTTCTGCCGCCACTTCACCATTTAATGTATAGCTCTCGTCGAAATGGCTGATCACACCGCTGTTGGTGCCGTCCTGGGCCTGGAACTGCTTGGTTTCGGATACCATCTTATCGTAGTTCAGGCTGACGGTTGCCACGGCAGTGACGCCATCGGCGCCGTACTTGCCGGAGAGCAGCCGCTTGACATTGTCCTCGATCTGCTTGCTGATGGCACGCTCATATTCCAGCCGGCGGACGCTGTAATAGCCCTCACTTCCGGCATCGTCCACACCGGGCATCTCCACGCCAGTGGCAGCATCGATGACCACAACATCTTCCGGGTCCAGCTTGGGAATGGAAGTGGACGCCAGGTGCTTGATCGCCGATACACGCTCGGGAGTGAGTTCATAACCGGGCTTCATCTGAACCGTTACATTGCCGGTACTCTTCTGCTGATTGGATTCGTCCCAGATATAACTGCTGCTTTCGGGCACAGAAAAAGTCACCGTTGCAGCCTTAATTCCCTCTTGGCGCACCAGTGTTTCCTGCATCCGGTCCTGAGCCTGGAAGATCAGGCCAGCCTTCTTTTCAAATTCTGTGGAAGTGAATCCCGATAGACTTGTAAACGTATCATAACTGGGCGCTGTCTGCGGGTATCCCTGTCCATTCAGTTCAAAGACCAGCTGTTCCCATTGATCAGTGGGAACCAGCACCTGTCCGCCGGAATCGATCCTGGAATCCACGCCCATATCCTGCAGGGCCGCGTAAACCTCTACACTTTCTGTATCGCTCATACCCGGGAACAGAACCTTGTATTTTCCTGTGGAATTTCCCACTACTACTGCCATCAGTACAGCGGTACACAGAATACCTCCGCCAATGGCAGCTACCAGTTTCTTTGTCTTGCCGGGCTGACTCTTCCATCGCTCCTTCAATTTACCGACGGAATTTTTCAGATCCGGCATCTTCAACTGCCCGAGTTTGCCAAATTTATCGAATTTCATCAAACAACCCCAACTTTATCCCGAATTTCATTGCCTTACGCGTCAGATCTGCATCTGCATAATTTCCTTATAGGCACTGACGGCCCGGGAGGTGAGCTGGACAACGGTTTCTACTGCTGTGGTTTCCATAGCAGAGTGGATCATAATAGTATGAAGGTCAGCCGAATTGCCATAGGCCAGGTCGTATGTATCCTGAGCGGCAGCCTGCTGGCTCTCCTGCAGAGACTGTACAGCCTGCTGCATGACTTCCCGAAACGGAAGTCCGCCGGACTGAGCGGAAGTTTCTCCCGCCGAACCACTCTGGACAGTCGGCAAATTGCTGAGCGGTACAATATACATTTCGATTACCCCCATCATGTGAGATTCAAGTATGGCAAGTTAAATAAAAAGATATGCGTTCTTTTATTCAACTTCTTTGTAATATTTTACGGTTCTGCTATGCTGGTAAAGTTTTAACATTCAATTTTATCCAATATATACAGACCCGTTTTAACGTAAAGATTATACACAATATAATTATGGTTGTAAAGACGGAAAATACAGATTTATTATGAGTTTCGACATAAAATCGTTACAAAGCCTAAATTAACCACTAATTTCCTTGTGTCTTTGGTACGATTCGAACATTTGTTAAAATTCACAGATATTTTGTGTTAGCGAAAACTATTTTTAATATTTTATTGTCAGTTTTTCAAACTACTTGTAGAAATATGGTATAAAAGTTTGTAAGCGCTTTATGTTGAAAGGAGGAACTGTATGTTAGGTGAACGCATCAGTGAACTGCGCAGAAGACGGAAAATGACACAAAGACAGCTTGCGGACTATCTTTCGGTGTCACTTAATTCTGTTTCCCTGTACGAACGGAACCTGAGTACCCCGGATGATGATACAAAAATCAAAATTGCGGAACTTTTTGATGTATCGATGGACTATCTCATGGGAACCAGCAGTCAGGAGACCCCTTTGCACAAGACTCAGCCCAGGCCTTCTCTGCTCTTATATGAAAACCTCCCGCCGGATGCCTACAAGGAGCTGCAGAGCTTTGTAAAATATCTGCGGGAAAAATACAAGTTCTAAAGAAACCATGGTCTGCCAAGCAATAAAAAACAGGCTCTCACACAGCACGAGAGCCTGTTTTTTATTGTTTATCGCAGTTTAGCGGGTCTGCTTCTGTTCTGCCAACGGAGAAAAATCATCGAGGATCTCCAGGATCTTCTCCGGATTCTTGATATAGCAGTCCGTGACCCGGCTCTCATGCATTCCCATGAGATAGGACGCCAGAATCAGCGACATCTCATAATCCATCAGCAGGGTCTGTTTTCCTCCGGGGTCCCGCTATGCCGGCTGCTGTCCTCCAGCATTTCCCATAGGCTTTCCCGGGTCTTTTCATAGGGCTCCCACTTCTCCATGAGAGAGCTCACCTGCTCCAGAATATCTGCGATATAATCCTTGATCACACGGTTTCTGTTTTCCATTGTTTCAACTCCCAATAAAAAACGGCGGAAAACAGTTTGCCCCTGTTTGGCCGCCGCTTATCTGTTTTACTATTAGTATGTCATTTTTGTCCGAGAACAAAACCATCAATAATGGATACCAGACTGGCAATTTCCGGCTTGGAGATCTGGGCATCCGCACCCAGCTGCCGGCCCTTGATCTTCATCTCCTCAGTGATCAGCGAGGAGAACAGGATCACCGGCAGTTTTTTCAGAACCGGGTCCTCCTTGATCAGTTTGGTGAGATGGTGTCCATCCATCTGCGGCATTTCAATGTCGGTTACCACGCAGCATACATGGTTTTCCAGCGGGTCCTGAGAATTCTTCACTTCCTGCAGGAAATCCCATGCCTCCTGACCATTGTCCACTTTGGTCAGGTTTTCATAGCCGGCACGCCGGAGGGATTCCACGATCATCTTGGAGAGAAGCATCGAATCCTCCGCAATGAGCAGTGGTTTATCCGACCGGTGACGGACACCCAGCTGATCCAGATCTTCATACCGGATGCCCATTTCAGGGCTGATCTCCGATACGATTTTTTCGAAGTCCAGAATGGTGATCAGACGGCCATTGTATTCTGCAATACCAGTGGCTACGCCATCCTGACCGCCATAGATGATACGGTCAGGCTTTTTGATTTCCGTCCAGGAGATGCGGTCAATTCCCACAACTGTATGGACATGGAATGCAAAGTTCGCGTTATTGAACCGGGTGATGATAAAAATATCCCGCCCGGGGTTCTGGGATGGTGGAAGTCCCAGATAACTGGCCAGATCAATGACGGTCAGCAGCATATCCCGGGATTTGAAGATACCTTCAATGTCCTTCTGAGCCTTCTGCATCGGAACAACCGGACATGCCATCATAATTTTCAGTACCTTTGCCACATTGATGCCGAATATTTCACCGCCAATGGTAAATTCCATGACACCCAGTTCATTGGTACCTGATTCCAGGAGAATGTCAGACTGTCTATCCATTTATTGTTTTGCCTCCGTTCTGACCTGCACGAGCAGATTTATCATACCCTATTTGCGTGTGGGTTACAACAATCTTTACAAGAATTCTACCTTATTTATCGGCACCATCCCAATAAAGAAAAGCAGCCGGACAGGAAAAACTTTGAAAAAAGGAATTTTTACCAGCTGTGCCCTTTGAAAAAATTCCCTGTGGTCAGGCAGTAAAGTCCGCCAGAAAACATATAGATTGCCAGAGGTGATCTGTATGTACACACTGCTGCTGCCCGCACTGGGCAATCTGCTGTTTCTGGCGCTGCATATAACCGGAAGCGGTTCCTTTCCCCGTCCGCTCTCAGCCCGGGAAGAACAGGAATGCCTGCAAAAGATCCAGCAGGGCGATACCGCTGCCAAAAACAAACTCATCGAACACAACCTGCGCCTGGTGGCCCACATTATAAAAAAGTATTACGCGGTTTCCAGTGACCAGGACGACCTGATCTCCATCGGCACCATCGGACTCATCAAGGCGGTCACCACCTTCAATGCGGAAAAAGGCGCCCGGTTTGCCACCTATGCGTCCCGATGCATTGAGAACGAGATCCTGATGTACTTCCGGGCCCGGAAAAAGACAGCCCAGGATGTCTATCTCTACGACCCCATTGATACCGACAAGGACGGAAATGCCCTGACCATCGTGGACATCATGGCGGATGAACACAATATCCTCGATGAGATCGACCTGTCCATCCGTTCGGAACAGCTGCGGGAGATGATTGCCAAGCGCCTGAACCAGCGGGAACGGGAACTGCTCAGCCTGCGGTATGGGCTGGGCGGACAGCGCCCCCATACCCAGAAGGAGGTGGCAGACCGGCTGGGGATCTCCCGGAGCTATGTATCCCGCATTGAGAAGAAGGCGATTTCCAAGCTGAAGCTGGCATTCCGGGAAGCAGGTGTCAGTGATTGACATACAACTGTTTCCGTTGTAGAATATAACCAAAGCGGAGCAGGGTTTCTTGTCACCACTTTAATTTACCGCAAAGGATGGATCGAAATATGTTCAATATCCATGAGGACGCAAAGAAATATGAGGAATATGTCATCGGCCTGCGCCAGGAATTCCACCGGCATCCGGAACTGTCCGACCAGGAAGTCTGGACCAGCGGACGCATCTGCGAAGAGCTGGATAAGATGGGCATTCCCTATACCCGTGTGGCTGGCACCAATGTGGTTGGCCTGATCGACACCGGCCGTCCCGGCAAGACCATCGCCTTCCGTGGTGATATCGATGCCCTGCCGGTCCATGAGGAGGCCAATGTTCCCTTCAAGTCGGAGATCGACGGTCTGATGCACGCCTGCGGTCATGACTCCCATGCTGCCATGGTACTGGGTGCTGCCCGCATCCTCAACGACCACAAGGATGAGCTGTCCGGCAAGATCTATGTCTGCTTCCAGAAGGGTGAGGAAGTGGGCATCGGCGCCCGGGACATCGTGGAGTACCTGAAGGAACAGGGCGGTGTGGATAAGGCATTCGGCCTGCACATCGCTGCCAACCTCCCCACTGGCTTTATCAGCCTGACCGAAGGCCCGTCCATGGCTGGCGCCTGCAACTGGCAGGTTGTAGTCAAGGGCAAGGGCGGTCATGGTTCCATGCCCTATGCCTCCATTGATCCCATCAAGCCGCTGGCTGAGATCCTGCTGCGTGTTACCTCTCTGATGGTCAACCGCATGGATACCCTTGAGCCCATCGTGGTAAGCCCCTGCTACTTCCATGCCGGCACTGCGGACAACATCATTCCCGAAACCGCTGAGATGCGCGGTACCATCCGGTACTTCAAGGAAGAGGCTCTGGACCGTACCCTGGAGCTGGTAGAGCAGATCTCCCGGGATATTGCGGCTTCCTATGATGCCACCGCAACCCTGACCTACTCCCGCGGCAAGACCATTCCGGTGGACAATGATGCTGCCAGCATCGTAGCTGCCCGGGAAGTGGTTGAGAACATCGATGGCCTGACTGCTATCCAGGCTCCCAAGCTGATGGGTTCGGACAACTTCGCTGACTTTGTCCATGCCTTCCCCGGCTTCTACTGCTTCATGGGCGCCGGTTTTGACGGCCCCGACGGCAGCCTGCCCAACCACCATCCCAGATTCACTCTGGACGAGAAGGCCTTCCGTCTGGGCGTAGAGTTCCTGACCGGCTGCGCTGTCAAGTTCCTGGGTGAGTAATCCTCATTTCTCCCATACATAAAAAAATCCCTGCCCGTATGATATAGGCAGGGATTTTTCTTTTTTGCAGGCAGATCTTCCGATACAAAAACACCCGGGGCAGATGCTCCGGGTGTTTTTTGGAAAGGGGAAATCGGTGGTTTACTTAACAGAAATGTTGTAAACGATGGGCGAACCGCCGACGGTCAGCCACAGGCCCTCGATGCCATCCTGAACCAGTACAACCGAGTTCTGGGTGAGCAGCGGGATTACATACTGCTTTTCTTCCACGAAGTAATCCTCGATCTCATGCAGCTTGGCAATGTACTCATCATGATCGGTGATCTGATAAGCCTCTTCTACCATCTGATCCAGAACCGGATCGGTGATAGCCTGGCAGCCATCGATCTGGGAATCGGTGGTGAACAGCTGGAAGTAGCTCAGCGGGTCGGTGGAATCGTTGTTGGCGTACCGGCAGGTGGTGAAGTCACCGTTGTCTACATAGTCGTAGAATACGCCCATTTCAATGGACTTCAGTTCCACATCCACATAGATCTGCGACCACATCTGCTGCAGGATCTGTGCTACATCCGCATGGAACTGGCTGTTGGAGTAGAGATACTCGAACTTCAGGTGGTTGTTCTCATTGTAGCCGGCAGCTTCCATCAGGGCCTTGGCCTCTTCCAGATTGAATTCGCCGTAGCTCTTTTCATCACGGAAGTCGTTGCCGTCAACGCCCTCGAAGCCATAGGGGATATAGCCATCCAGCCGTACATTGGCCTTGCCGCCCAGAATGTTCAGCATGGTGTCCTTATCAATCGCCAGAGCCAGGGCCTTGCGGACATTTTCGTCCTTGAGAGCCTCAACCTGAGCCTTCGGGCCGGAGTTGATCAGAACAAAGTAGTTGGATACATACTTTTCAGGCATTACAATGTTGGATTCATACTCAGCATTGGTGGCAACTTCCGACGGAACGCTCATAGCGATGTCGATGTCACCGGTGCGGAATGCGTTCACCTGAGCAGTGGAGTCGGTCATAACTACGAAGGTAGCCTTCTCCAGGGTTACATTCTCAGCATCCCAGTAGTTCTCGTTCTTGACCAGAACAGCTTCCTCTTCGGGGCTGATGGATTCCAGTACCATCGGGCCGCTGGAAGGATAGGTGCCGTTTACCGACCAGGAGCTGTCATGCTCCAGAGCGAAGTCGGGACGCATGGGAGAAGTCACATTGCCCGAGAAGATGCGCTCGAAGTACGGGCAGGGAGTGCTCAGAGTTACCTGGAAGGTGGTGTCGTCCAGAGCTGTAACGCCTACATTGGTCATGTCCGCAACATCCATGGCCGCATTGGCAGCTTCCTCAGCACCGGCGATGAAGTTCACCAGGTTCTTCTTGGTATAGGCGTTATCCGGGCCATAGCCGATGGCACGCTTGATACCATATACAAAGTGTTCAGCAGTGAGCGGTTCCCCATCCGACCACTTGAGGCCTTCCTTGATGGTGAAGGTGTAGGTCAGACCGTCCTCACTCTTTTCCATGCTTTCGCCCAGATCATACTGCAGGACGCCATTCGCGTCGGTGCGGTAGAAGTTGGAACCCATATTGCCATAGACATGTGCCATGTGGGTAGTGGAAATCAGTGCCGGGTCCAGAGTGGCAAAGGTGGACGAAATCGCCACGGTTACTTCCTGAGCCGGTGCTTCACCGGTGCTGCTTGTCCCGCTATCTCCGCCGCAGCCGGTCAGCATGCCGACTGTCATTGCGAAGGCCAGGAGCAGTGATGCAAACTTTTTCATCGTTAAACTCTCCTTATAGATCGGTTATCAGGGTGGATGGACTTACTTATCATAAAGGTGACAGGCAACCTTGGAATTGCCCACCTGCCTTAACTGGGGTTTTTCCTGTGCGCACCGTTCGGTGGCATAGGGGCATCGGGTCCGGAACGGACAGCCGGACGGAATATCCAGCGGTGAAGGGATCTCGCCGTTGATCTCCTCCTTCTTGCGTTCCCGCATCCGCTTGGGATCGGGGATCGGAATGGAGGCCAGCAGTGCCTGGGTGTAGGGGTGCAGCGGATGATGATAGAGGTCATCACTGCTGCCGATCTCCACCAGACTGCCCAGATACATGGCGCCGATGCGGTTGGAAATGTGCTTGACAGCGCCCAGGTCATGGGCGATGAACAGATAGGAGATGCCCCGTTCCCGCTGGATGCGCTCCAACAGGTTGATGATCTGTGCCTGGATGGATACATCCAGCGCCGAGATCGGCTCATCGCAGACGATGAACTTGGGATCAAGGGCCAGGGTACGGGCAATGGAGATACGCTGGCGCTGTCCGCCGGAGAACTCATGAGGGTACCGGCGTACATGGTCGGGCTTCAGGCCGACGGTCTCCAGCAGGGAGGCCACCTTCTCGTCCCGCTCCTTGGGAGTGCCGATGTTGTGGATCTCCATGGGCTCCCGGATGATCTCACCCACCGTCATACGGGGGTTCAGGGAGGCGTAGGGGTCCTGGAAGATCATCTGCACATTTCGTCGGAAGTCCTGCATCTCGCTGCCGCTTAGCTTGGTGATGTCCTTGCCCATGAATTCGATCTTGCCCTCGGTGGGCTCATAGATCTTCACCAGGGTCCGGCCCAGGGTACTCTTGCCGCAGCCCGACTCGCCTACCAGGCCGAAGGTCTCATGCTCCATCACTTCGAAGGATACATCATTGACCGCCTTGACGACCTGCTTCTTGCCAAACAGTCCGCCGCCTACCGGAAAGTAGGTCTTGAGGCCTTCCACTTTCAGAATCGGTGTCTCTTCCATTTACTCTCCCTCCTTTCCGGATGCCGGCTTCTCAGTGAGCCAGCAGCATACCGCATGGGTATCGCTCAGCTTCCGCTCGGGCGGCATCTTCATCTTGCAGATCTTCATCGCCTTGTCGCAGCGGTCCACAAACGGACAGCCAGCCGGCGGCTTGATGAGGTCCGGCGGCGAACCGGGAATGGGCCGCAGCTCGGTATCCTCTTCGGGGTTGTTCACACAGGCCAGCAGACCACTGGTATAGGGGTGCTGGGGCTGGTAGTAGATCTCATCTGCCAGGCCAGTTTCCACGATCTTGCCGCCGTACATGATGTACACCCGGCTGCAGGCGCTGGCTACAACGCCCAGGTCATGGGTAATGAGGATAACACCCGAACCGGTCTTTTCCTTGAGCTCCTTGATGAGCTCGATGATCTTGGCCTGGATGGTCACGTCCAGAGCGGTGGTGGGCTCATCGGCAATGATGAGCTTGGGGTTGCAGGCCAGGGCGATGGCGATGATCACACGCTGACGCATACCGCCGGACAGCTGATGCGGGTACTGCTTGAGGCGTTCCTCCGGAGAGGGAATGCCCACCTGGGTGAGCAGTTCCACTGCCTTCTGGTGCAGCTCCGCCTTGGACATCTTCTTGTGGTTCTTGAGCGGTTCCACCAGCTGCTTTTCAATGGTGAGCACCGGGTTCAGGAAGGACATGGGGTCCTGGAAGATCATCGACATGCTGTTGCCGCGGATGCCCTCCATGAGCTTTTCATAGGCAGCGGCATTTCCGTCAAACTGCACCGGGCTGATCTCCTGTCCGTCAAATAGAATGGAGCCGCTCTCGATGGTGCCGTTTTCACTCAGGAGACCCATCACCGAGTACATCGACTGGCTCTTGCCCGAGCCGGATTCGCCGACGATTCCGACGATCTCTCCCTGTTCCACCGACAGGCTGATACCCCGTACCGCCTGGACCTTGCCCTGTTCAGTGGCAAAGCTGGTGGTGAGATTTTTGATTTCCAACAAACTCATAACACGCTACTCCTACTTCTTCTTGGGGTCAAAAGCATCGCTGACACCGTCGCCGATGAAGTTGAGCGACAGCATGGTCAGACAGATCGCCAGGATCGGCCAGATGATCTGAATGGGATTGGAACTTTCGATGAGGCTGCGGGCTTCATTTGCCAGGGTGCCCCAGCTGGCAGCCGGTGCCGAAATACCGATGCCCACGAAGCTCAGGAAAGCCTCGGTGAAGATGGCGGACGGTACCAGCAGGGTGACATTGACGATGATGGAACCCATGCAGTTGATTACCAGATGCTTGAAGAGAATCCGGCTCTTGGAAGCGCCCAGCACATAGGCTGCCAGGGCGAATTCCTGTTCCTTGAGGCTCATGACCTGGGCCCGGACCATACGCGCCATGCCGATCCAGGAGGTCAGACAGATACCGATCATAATGGAGGTGACGTTCGAGCCGAACACCAGCATGATGAGGATTACCAGCAGCAGGTTGGGAATGGCATAGAGGATATCCACGATCCGCATGAGGATCATATCGGTCTTGCCGCCGATGTAGCCGGAGAATCCGCCGTACACCACGCCGATCACCAGACAGATCAGCGCCGAGGAGAAACCGATCATCAGCGAGATCCGGGCGCCGTACATGACACGCACCAGAATGTCACGACCGAACTTGTCGGTACCCATGGGGTGTTCCAGGCAGGGCAGCAGGTTCACCGAGCTGTAATCCATGCCGTCGTATGTATAGGGCGAAACCATCGGTACCACGATGGCCAGGATCACCATGATCACCAGAAAGACCAGACCGCACAGGGCGAGCTTGTTCTTCCGGAACCGGTGCCAGGCATCACTGAGATAGGTACGGGGTTCTGCCGCGATGAATTCGCTGTTCTTTTCCGCACTGTCCAGTGGTTCGAACAGGTCGGGAGTGAGTTCCATTGTTTCCATAGTTTCCATTTTTCTCTCCAGGCTCCCTTCTTACGAGGCTTTCTTTTCCAGCTTGACTCTCGGGTCGATAAAGGCCACCAGAAGGTCAGTGAGGATATTGACAATAATAATGAATGAACCAAACAGGATGGTCAGTGCCATGATCATGGTGTAGTCACGGTTGGTAACACTGTTGACAAACTCCGAACCGATGCCGGGAATGGAGAACAGGCTCTCGATTACGAAGGAACCGGTGATCAGGAAGGCCAGCAGCGGACCGGCATAGGTTACAACCGGGATCAGGCAGTTCTTGAGGGCATGGCCCAGGATCACCTTGATCATCGGGGTACCCTTGGACCGGGCCAGAACGATGTAATCCTGCTTCATGACTTCCTTCATGCTGCTGCGCACCAGACGGGTGATCATCGAGATGGGATAGAGCGCCAGCGAGAAGGCCGGCATGATGTAGTGCAGCGGAGTCTTGAGGCCGATGATGGGCAGCCAGCCGAGGATGACACCGAAGACGATCATCAGAAGCATGGCGTACAGGAAGCTGGGAACGCTGATGCCGATGGTGGCAACGAACATCACCAGGTTTTCCACCCACTTGCGCTTGGTGAAGGCAGCGACAATACCCAGGGTGACGCCGACGGTGATGGCGATAATGAAGGCCACCAGACCCAGCTTCATGGTTGCCGGCAGGCACCGGGCGATGATGGTGGTAACGGCTGTGCCCTTCCGGGTCATGGAATCGCCGAAGTCACCGGTGACGGCGTTCTGCAGGTAGATCAGGAACTGCTCCGGGATGGACTTATCCAGATTGTACTGGGCATAGAGCATCTCCCGCACCTCCGGGGAGAGCTGGGCCAGTTCACCGCCGAAGGGGGAACCGGGTATGATCTTCATCAGGAAGAATGTAATGGTTGCGAGTGCCGCCAGGGTGAGAATTCCCACCGCCAGGCGCTTGAGTGTATAACGAAGCACTGAACTACCTCCAGTTTGAATAATTATGCAAATTGGTTTGGAATGTATGTTATATATAATATACCGGCAAGGGCGGTTTGTCAAGGATTTTTTGAATAAATATTCAACAAATCATGTACTTTCTGCTTGCATTTTTTTGGGCTTCGTGGTACAATCCCCATTGTAAACCGCTGTAAGTGCCGGTATTTTCCCGTAAAAGACCGGCTGGAGCAGCCGCCTGTGCATATATGTATGGATTATGCAAAAAATCCTGCGGATTTTCACAGTATGCATAGGTGAATGTATAAACCTAATGAATATACAATGGAGGGAAAAGTATGAATCCGATCCTTATGGAAGATCTGCTGGGGTACCGGTTCCTGTCGGGAATCACCGTTTCCCCGTTTGAAAACCGGGCTGTCTTTACGGTTGCGGTCCAGGACGCCCGCTCCAACGGCTATAAGAAGAATCTGTGGCAGGTGGACCCTTTCACCGGCAAGACCGAAAAGCTCACCAGCCATGGCAAGGCCGGCGCCTTCCTCTTTGAAAAGGCAGGCACCCTGCTCTGTCAGAAGCCCGGCAAAAAGCCCGGCACCACCGACTATGAGTACCTGGAGATGGACACCGGCAAGACTGAACCGGCCTTCACCCTGCCCTGGGCGGTGAACAAGCTGGAAAAGCTCTGCGGCGACCTCTATCTGGTGAACGCTGACATCGATACCAACTACCCTGAGGATATGACCGAGGAGGAGCGCAAGGCCGAAGAGGATTACATCAAGGTCGGCGAGCTGCCCTTCTGGGATAACGGCGTGGGCTATGTGAGCGGTCACCGGGACACCCTCTTCCTTTATAATAAAAAGACCGGCGAAAAGAAGCGTATCACCGGTGAGAAGTTTGCTCTGGGCAATACCGCTGTTTCGGCGGACGGCAAAAAGGTGTGGTACACCGGCGCCGAGTACACCCAGATGAAGCTGGACAAGAGCGGTCTGTATGAGCTGGATGTGCTCACCGGCAAGGTGAAGGAGCTGCTGCCCCAGGACAAAATGCGCATCGGGCAGATCAAGTGCGCCGGCGGCGAACTGTATGTAGCTGCCTCCTTCTGCGACAAGATGGGCGGCACCGAGAAGAATGACTGGTACATTCTCAAGGGCGGCAAGCTCGAAAAGATCCTGGACAACGACTATACCATCGGCTGCAATATCACCACCGACTGCCGGTACGGACGCTCCTCTTCCATGGCAGAGTACCAGGGTAAGCTGCTCTATCTCTCCACCGTGGAAAAGACCTGCTTCCCCAAGCTGCTGAGCCCGGACGGCACCATGGAAGTGCTGTTCCCGTTTGACGGCGCAGTGGACGGCGTGGCAGTCTGCGGCGACACTGTCCTCTTCACCGCCATGAAGAAGGGCAAGCTCCAGGAACTGTGGTGCTGGAAGGACGGCAAGATCCGTCAGCTCACCCGGCTCAATACCCATGCCCTCTCCGGCAAGTATGTGGGCGAGCCGGAATACTGTGGCTTTGTGAACTCCCAGGGCACCCGCATCGATGGCTGGATCATCAAGCCCTTCGGCTATGATGAGAACAAGAGCTATCCGGCACTGCTCTCGATGCACGGCGGTCCCTGTGTAGCCTGGGGTGAGCTGTTCGTCCATGAGATGCAGATGCTGGCTGGTCAGGGGTACTTCGTATTCTTCTGCAACCCCCGCGGTTCGGATGGCCGGGGTGCCAAGTTCGCTGACATCAAGAACAAGTACGGCACTGTGGACTTTGAGGACTTCATGGAGTTCACCGACCATGTACTGGAATGCTGCCCGCAGATCGACAAGAACCGTCTGGGCGTGCTGGGCGGCAGCTACGGCGGCTATATGACCAACTGGATCATCGGCAATACCACCCGGTTTGCCGCAGCGGTATCCCAGCGGTCCTTCTGCAACCCCATCAGTGACTTCGGCAACTCCTGCATCGGCTACACCTTCGATGCCAAGGAATTCGCTGCCACACCCTGGAATGGTCTGGACCGGATGTGGGACCATGCACCTCTCAAGTATGCCCCCTATGTCAAGACCCCGACCCTGTTCATCCACTCGCTGGAGGACTACAACTGCCCGCTCTCCCAGGGCTTCGAGATGTTCGCGGCTCTGAAGTACCACGGCGTCACCAGTGAAATGGTGCTCTTCAAGGGCGAAAACCATGAGCTGTCCCGGTCGGGCAAGCCCCTGCACCGGCAGCGCCGCTGCCAGCAGCGCCTGAAGGAGATTCTGCGGTGGTTCGAAACCTACCTGAAGAAGTAATCTCCCTTGCATAACCGAACACCCGGAAGGCCCGATGACCTTCCGGGTGTTTTTCTGTGCGGACGTCTGCGGGCTGCGGCCCCCAGGCGGACGCTTCGGGACTAATGCCGCCGGTCTGCCCTGTCCCGGCGATTTCTTCGGAACAGGCGCAGCCTGAAGCAGCCTGACCTTCCCCGCACTATTTCTTAGATGTTTCTTTGGAACAGACCTGTCTGGGGCAGTCCGCCTCCTCCTGCACTGCTCCCGGTAATCTCTCTGGAGCAGGCACCGACTGGAACAGTCCGGCCTTTTCCGCACTATTCTCCAGGCGTTTCTTTGGAGCGGGCGCTGGCTGAAATAGCTTGCCCCCTGCCGCACTATCCCTGGGAATCTCTTTGGAGCAGGCACCGCCTGGGCAGCCTGATTTCTTCCACACTATCCCCGGGAATTTCCTTTGAATAGACACCAGCTGGAACAGTTCGGCTTTTTCCGCACTATTCTCCAGACGTTTCATTAGAACTGGCACTGAATGAAATAGCTTGCCCTCTACCGCACTATCCCTGAGAATCTCTTTGGAACGGGCGTTGGCTGAGGGAGCCTGTTCTCCCCCATACTGCCGACGGCGGCGTATTCCCCGGCCTGATGAAACTTCCCTCCTATGCGCTTTGGCAATCCCGGTGGGGCGGCAGTCAAAAGCCGGGCTCGCTCCCTATGGCTATGCCTGATCGGCTCCGGGCCTGTTTTCCACAGGATATACCCAGAGCTGAACTGCTTTGCGGACATAAAAAAGCCCTTCCCGATGGGAAGGGCTTTTTCTGCTGATCAGAGGAGATTATTCGTGGTCATGGTCGTGACCGCAGCCGCAGCCACAGTCATCATCGCCGCAGTCGCACTCGTCATCGAAATCGAATTCGAGCAGCTCACCGCAGTTGGGACAATTTACCGAACCCTCGTCCAGCATATCCTCGGTTACACAGATGGTGTCGCCGCAGCTGGGGCAGGTAACTTCGTAGAGTTCCTCATCATCGAGTTCCTCATCGTCGTCCTCGTAGTCGTAATCGTCCTCGTCTTCGTCCTCATAGAAATCATCTTCCAGGCTGCCGAGATCCTCGTCAATGGCATCAACCTGCTCGATCAGTTCATCGAAGCCGTCCTCAAGATCGGCAACTGTGAAGGCCAGATCGTCCAGCACATCAATAATGGCCTTGATTACCTTGCCATTCTTCTCATTCTCATCAATGCCCAGCCCCTCGGCCAGACCCTTGAGATAGGAAACCTTTTCTGTAACAGTCATTGTGAAATCCTCCTTTACAGCCTTTATCCCAGCGGGTGATTCCCGCAGAAAGGGTGATGACAGCAGAACCCGGGGTTCTGTTTAGGCACGCTCCATGTACTCGCCGGTACGGGTGTCGATGCGAATCTTGTCGCCGGGGTTGATGAACAGCGGCACACGGATCTCAGCACCGGTCTCCAGAGTAGCGGGCTTGGTAGCGTTGGTGGCAGTGTTGCCAGCGAAACCAGGATCGGTATCGGTTACTTCCAGCTCTACAAAGTTCGGAGGCTCTACACCGAATACCACGCCCTTGTAGGACAGGATCTTGCAGTCGGTGTTTTCCTTGACGAACTTGAAGTTGTCGCCCAGCTTGTCAGCGTTGATCGGCACAGTTTCAAAGCTCTCGTTGTCCATGAAGTAATACAGAGCCTCATCATTGTAGAGGTACTGCATATCCTTACGCTCAATGAAAGCGGTGGGGAACTTTTCAGTGGGGTTGAATGTACGCTCCAGTACAGCACCGGAGATCACATTACGGATCTTTGTTCTCACGAAAGCAGCGCCCTTACCAGGCTTAACGTGCTGGAATTCGATGATCTGGAACACGGTTCCATCGATATCGAAGGTAACGCCGTTTCTGAATTCACCTGCAGAAATCATATTTGAACCTCCAAAGCAATTAGTGCTTAAAGTTTTAACAGTATAATTTTATCAGTAAAACGCTGGTATTTCAAGGGGAACGGCGAATTTTTACGCCTTTTCCCCGGCTAAAGCCGCCTTTTGATAGGCATTCTGCATCAATACCGCGTCTTCCGCCTGGGTTCCGGCGGATTCGCAGATCACCACAGGACTGTATCCCCGGCGATAGAACTCCTCTGCCAGCGGCTCGAACTCCGGACCATAGACCGTATCCGCAAAGGGGAGGTGCCGTTTTTCCCCGCCATTTTGGGTGTACTCGATCTTGGAGAAATGGCAGTGGATCTGTCTGGCCCGGTCCAGACCGATGGCATTTTCAATGGCGTCCAGCACCGCGGCGTAGTCCGCCCGGGTCCTGAGGGTGCCAAAGGTCCGGGCATTGAGGTGACCGAAGTCGATGCAGGGGAGCATCCGCTCGTCCACGCCGCACATGGCCAGCACCTCGGAGAGATCCCCGAGCTGTCCCAGCTTGCCCATCACCTCCGGGCAGGGAATCACCTGGCTGTACCCGGCTTCATCCAGCGCCGCAATGGCCCGCCGGAAGGTGTCCAGCGCCAGTTCCAGGGCATCCGCCCGGGGCATCTTGGCAGTGGAACCGGCATGGATCACAATGCGCCGCCCACCCATGGCAGTCACTGCCCGGGCCGACTCAAGAATATAGCGCAGGCTACCCAGCCGCTTTTCCTCGTCCAGCGAGGACATGGAGATATAATAGGGCGCATGCAGCGACACAGCGATGTCCCGCTGCCGGAAGCCCTCTCCCAGTGCCCGGGCTGCCTCATCGGTGATGCGTACACCCCGTCCGCACTGGTACTCAAAGGCCGTAAGCCCCATCTTCTCCAGATATTCCGGCATCTGTGCCGTTTTTTTATAACCCATGGCGGCAAAGCTGTCCGCTGCCCCCGCCGGTCCGAACCGAATCATACTTCCTCCAACTTCCGCGGCTTTCTGCCCCGCAGCACCAGTTTTTCTGCCACACGCTTGAGCTTGATGAACGGCACAATCTCTGGCCCCAGCGGCGCCACCATGATGGTAAGCGCTCCGAACCGGTTTCCGCCCCACACATCGGTGAAGATCTGGTCGCCGATCACCGCTGTCTCTTCCGGGCGCAGACCGCCGAGCTTTTCCGCTGCCCGCCGCATTCCATCGGTACCGGGCTTTTTGCCGTCCGCCACATAGGGCAGTCCCAGGATCTCCGCAAAGGGCCGCACCCGCTCCTCGGTGTTGTTGGAGACGATCATCATGCCCACGCCAGCCTGCCGCATCCCGTCCAGCCAGGCGGCAATATCCGGGTGCGGTGTGGGGTCGTCATGGGTGGTGAGGGTGTTGTCCACATCGAGAATCAGCCCCCGTATCCCGTGCCGGCGTAAGAATTCCAGCGTCACACCGGTGATATGGGGAATATAGTAATCGGGCTGCAAACGGGACATGGTCCACCTCCTGATAAGCCTTGGCATTCTTCCGCTATTATATACGATTTTCCGGCTTTCCGCAACCGCTGAGGTTCTGCTCCAGCCAGCTTCGCAGAACAGCGAGTTCCTCCGGTGTGTGCAGCCAGTGTCCCGCCCCGGGGATCTGTTCCAGGCCGCAGCCGTGCGCCTTGCAGAAGGCTTCGGTCACCGCCGGGGGCTCCAGCTCGTCCCGCTCTCCGATGAGCACCGCTGTGGGCACCGTCCAGGAATCAGGCCGGTGCTCCCGGACATAGCAGTAATACTCCCAGTCCAGCGGCTGGGCGTCCGGCACCGGGATCACCTTTTCCCGCTCGAGCTGCTCCGGGGTGACACCCGCAGCCTGCATCATGCCCTCGATGAGGCCGGGCATATCCACCACCGGCGACACCAGCAGGGCCTGGCAAAGCGGCAGGTCTGCCGCCGCCATCAGACCGAAGCAGGCGCCCAGGCTGACGCCGAACAGTCCCACTTCCCGGCTCTGCGCCAGCAGGGATTCCAGCATCGCATGCAGTTCCGGCACACAGTGCTGGGCGGTGCAGAGTGCCATCTCCCCTTTGCGGTCACCATGACCGGGCAGATCGATGCTCACCGTCTGGATGCCCTGCTTTTCTGCCGCCTCTGCCAGCAGGCGGATGGGTTCATCGGCCTTATGGGACATCATGCCGTGCACTGCCAGCATGCGCCGGTCGGAATCCTTTCCCCAGGCCAGCGCCGGCACGCCGCAGAGGGTGATCGGTTTCATCTCCATGGTTTCTCCTTTTCCGGGACCTCCGGACAAATGAAAAAGCGAGCAGATTTCTCCACTCGCTTCAACACGGTATTATCAAGTAACACTTACTTGAACTTGCGCTTGCGCGCAGCCTCGGACTTCTTCTTGCGCTTTACAGAAGGCTTCTCGTAGTGTTCTCTCTTACGAACCTCTGCCAGAACGCCGGATTTCGCGCACTGTCTCTTGAAGCGGCGCAGTGCGCTCTCCAGAGACTCATTGTCCTTGATTCTGATCTCTGACATTTCCATTTCCCTCCCTACGCCACACGGCAGGAGTTGATATCCAACCATGTTCTCTGCCACTTAATACGGCAGATTAAGTGGATAACACAAGATATTATACTAAATCCATCGGGCAGTGTCAAGTGGTTTTCTCCGAAAGAACCGGTAGAAAATCAGCCTTTTGCCACAATGTTCACCAGCTTGCCGGGAACATAGATCTCCTTGATGATGGTCTTGCCTTCCAGCAGCGGTGCCATGGCAGGATCTGCCTTGGCAGCGGCGATGGCATCGGCAGCAGTGATGTCGGTGGGCACCATGATACGGGCCTTGATCTTGCCGGCGAGCTGCACAGCGATCTCCACCATGCTGTCCACGCACTTGGCAGGATCATAGGTGGGCCAGCTCTGTCCGCTGATCTGACCGCCGAAGTTCATCACACTCCAGATCTCCTCAGTGACATGGGGCGCGAAGGGATTCGCCAGCTTGAGCAGGGTGCGCAGTTCCTCATGGGTGATGCTGCCGGCATCGTAGATCTCATTGAGCAGGCTCATCATGGCAGCGATGGCAGTGTTGAACTTCATCGCCTCGATGTCCTCGCTGACCTTCTTCACGGTCTTGTGGAAGGAGGATTCCAGCTTCTCGCTGTAAGCATCGCCCTCCACAGCAATATCCATCAGATTCCAGATGCGGTCCAGGAAGCGCTTGCAGCCCTTGATCGCCGAAGTATTCCAGGTGGCGCTCTTTTCAAAGTCGCCGATAAACATCTCATAGGTACGCAGGGTATCAGCGCCGTACTCCTTGACGATGTCGTCCGGGTTGACCACATTGCCTCTGGACTTGCTCATCTTCTCGCCGTTCTCGCCCAGGATCATACCATGGCTGGTACGCTTCTGGTATGGCTCGGGAGTGGATACCACGCCGATGTCATACAGGAACTTGTGCCAGAACCGGCTGTACAGCAGGTGCAGGGTGGTATGCTCCATACCGCCGTTGTACCAGTCTACCGGCATCCAGTAGTCCAGCGCCTCCTTGGAGGCCAGTTCCTTGTCGTTGTGCGGATCGCAGTACCGCAGGAAGTACCAGCTGGAACCAGCCCACTGGGGCATGGTATCAGTCTCCCGCTTGGCAGGCGCGCCGCAGACCGGGCAGGTGGTGTTCACCCAGTCGGTCATGGCAGCCAGGGGGCTTTCGCCGGTATCGGTGGGCTCATAGGAGTCCACTTCAGGCAGACGCAGCGGCAGTTCGCTCTCCGGCACGGGAACCATGCCGCAGTGCGGACAGTGGATGATCGGGATGGGTTCACCCCAGTAACGCTGACGGGAGAATACCCAGTCACGCAGCTTGTAGTTGACCTTTTCCCGGCCCTTGCCGTTTTCGCTGAGCCACTCGGTGATCTTCTTCTTGGCCTCTTCCACAGTCAGGCCATCCAGCATGCCGCTGTTGACCATAATGCCGGTATTGCAGTCGGTGAAGGCAGCTTCCTCCACATTGCCGCCCGCTACCACTTCGATAATGGGCAGGCCGAACTTCTTGGCGAAGGCCCAGTCACGGTCATCGTGACCGGGAACTGCCATGATGGCGCCGGTACCGTAGGTCATCAGGACATAGTCGGAGATAAAGATCGGGATCTCCTTGCCGGTCACCGGGTTGATACCCCGGACGCCTTCGATGCAGACACCGGTCTTTTCCTTGTCGGCAGCCATTTCACTGCGCTCGAAGTCGCTCTTGCGGGCAGCTTCTGCCTGATAGGCACGCAGGGCTTCCATATTGGTGATGCGGTCCGCCCACTTCTCGATATAGGGATGCTCCGGCGCGATAACCATATAGGTGGCGCCATAGAGGGTATCCGGGCGGGTGGAGAATACGGTGAGGGTATCACCGGCGGTGGTATCGAAGTCGATCTCCGCACCGGTGGAACGACCGATCCAGTTGATCTGGCTGGTCTTGACACGGTCGATATAATCCACGGTATCCAGATCATCGATCAGGCGCTGGGCATACTTGGTGATGCCGAGCATCCACTGGTTCTTGACCTTGTGGACCAGTTCGCCGCCGCAGCGCTCGCAGACGCCGCCGACAACCTCTTCATTTGCCAGTACACACTTGCAGGAGGTGCACCAGTTCACCGACATTTCCTTCTTATAAGCCAGACCATGCTTGAAGAGCTGCAGGAAGATCCACTGGGTCCACTTGTAGTAATCGGGATCGGTGGTATTGATCTCCCGGGTCCAGTCAAAGGAGAGACCCAGGCTCTTGAGCTGGTGCTTGAAGTTGGCTACATTGTTCTTGGTGACGATTTCCGGGTGGATGTGATTCTTGATGGCATAGTTCTCAGTGGGCAGACCAAAGGCGTCCCAGCCCATGGGATAGAGAACATTATAGCCTTCCATACGGCGCTTGCGGGCCAGAATATCCAGCGCGGTATAGGAGCGCGGATGACCTACATGCAGACCCTGTCCCGACGGATAGGGGAATTCCACCAGCGCATAGAACTTGGGCTTGGTGTAATCATTGGAGGCGGCAAAGGTATTTTCCTTTTCCCAGATGTCCTGCCATTTCTTTTCCACTGCGGCAAAATCGTATTTCATAAAATCATTCTTCCCTTCCAGTTTGTCCGAAGCCCTCAGTTGGGCTTAACCATGTTTGAAATATCCACTTCCTGGGCATCTCTCCATAGTCGCTCCAGCGAATAGAATTCACGGACTTCTCCCCGGAACAGATGAACGATGACCGTTTCATAATCCAGCAGCAGCCAGTCAGCTGTTTCCCAGCCCTCCCGGCGGCGGGCATCAATGCCCAGTTCGCTGAGTTTTTCATCGATCTCATCTGCCATGGCCCGGAGCTGAGGGGTGCTGGAACCCGATGCGATCACGAAATAATCACACAGAGTGGTGCGGTCATGCACATCCAGCAGTTTGATATCCTCGCCCTTCTTGGCGTCAATGCAGCTGACAATCTTTCCGGCCAGTTCCAGTGCTGTCATTCCATCTCCTCCTTTCCATCAGCAATATTCCCCGCAGTCAATGCCATATTCCCGCATGATCTCCAGGGTATCCCGTGTCATGGGGGTGGCATTGGCGCGCATTTTCTTCAGTGTAAATTCCAGTGAGCACCGCAGTGCTGCATCCAGATCCCGGTCAGCCAGTTCCCGCACCTCCAGGGCATCGGGATAATCCCGCTCTGCCGAGGTGAGATCGGCAATATAGACGATCTTTTCAAACAGACTCATGCCGGTGCGTCCGGTGGTATGATAGGCCACACCATAGAGGATCTCCCGGTTGTAGACCCCGAGAGTCTCCCAGATGTAAGCCGCTGCCGCCGGACCATGCCAGATGGGCGGTACAAGGCCAAAGGAATTATCATTCATTATATCATTCTTTATGGGGCCACGCAACCGCTTTACCAGCGAAAACTGCTCCTCTTCCGGAAGATTTTTACAGACATCGTGCAGAATCCCGGCAATCCGGCAGAGATAGGGATTTTCCCCATAGATTCCCGCCAATTCCTCTGCCCGGTCCGCTACATTCATCGAATGCTGGAACCGCTTGGGCTTTTCCAGACGGCGGGCTGTTTCCACGAACTTTGCCTCGTCATAGACCCAGTCCCGGACATCGCTGCCATAGAGGCCGTTCTGCAAAATATAGGAGAGCACCTTGGGATCGAGCCCCAGTTCCCGGCTGTCCCGGCAGCCGGCGGCAATGCGCTCCCGGATCTCAGTGGAGGAACAGTCAAAGGGCTCCTTGTGGATGATCCGTGCCTTTCCGCCCGCGGCCCGGATGCGTTCAGCCTGGGCTTCCAGCATCTCGGCGGTATCCCCGCCCCGCTCCATGGTGCAGATCTCCGCCAGCTTCACCAGTTCCGCGCCCCGGTGCCAGTCCAGCACGGTGCAGAACATATCACTGCCGGTGAGCAGATAAAACTCCCCGTCCGGATAGAGCTGCCGCAGCTCTTCCAGGGTATCCACCGTATAGCTCTTGCCGCCCCGGCGGATCTCGATGTCCGAAACCTCAAACCCCGCAAATCCTTCCGAAGCCAGCTCTGCCATACGGCAGCGGTGCTCGCCGTCCGGCAGATGGTCGGTGTGCTTGTGGGGCGGCTGATAGGTGGGGATCAGGAGCATCTTTTCCAGCCCCAGCTCCTGCTGATAGGTCTTTGCCAGGCGCAGGTGCCCGTCATGGATGGGGCTGAAAGTCCCCCCCAGAATGCCGATCTTCACTGTCCATTCCTCCTCCGGCTTCTATGTCCGTCACTCAGCGGACATCGTCCTTTTTCAGGCTGATCTTCGGGTTCTTCAGGTTCCGGCGGAACAGTACAAACCGCATGCCGATCACCTGTACCACCTCACTGCCGGTGGCCTCTGCCAGCTGGGCAGCGATCTCCCCGGCAAAGCCCGGAGCAGTTTCCAGCACCTTGCCCTTGATGAGTTCCCGGGCGGTGAGTGCATCGTCTACCTGCTTGATGAGATTCTCCGAAATTCCCTCTTTGCCCACCTGCAGAATGGTCTCGGCACTGTTTGCCAGACTGCGCAGATAGGCTCTCTGCTTGCTTGTCAGCATCTGTTATTCTCCTTTTTCACTGGGATTTGTCACCCGGATCTCGCCGCTTTCCACCCGGCGTCCGATCTCCTCCGCCATCTGCCGGAGCGCTTTGCCCCGGTGGCTGATCCGGTCCTTTTCCTCGTCACTGTATTCGGCAAAGCTGCGCTCGCCGATATAAAAGATCGGGTCATAGCCGAACCCGTTCTGTCCTCTGGTTTCATATCCCACCATGCCGGGGCAGTCGGCATGGAAGGCATATTCCCGGCCGTCTGCCAGCACAAAGTGAATGGCGCACTCATACCGGGCGCCCCGCTGTTCCGGCGGTGTATTCCGCAGTTCAGAGAGCAGCAGCTTGATCTTCTCGGGATGGGGCAGGTCCTCCCCGCCGTACCGGGCCGAATAGACTCCCGGGCGTCCGCCCAGGGCATCCACACAGATGCCCGAGTCATCGGCGATCACTGCTTCTCCGGTGTACTGATGCACGGTCATGGCCTTGATGCGGGCATTCTCCGCAAAGGTGGTGCCGTCCTCGACGATGGGCACATCAATGCCCTCTTCTTTCATGCTGGTCACTTGGAAGCCCAGCGGCTCCAGGATGCGCCTAAACTCCCGCATTTTGCCGGCATTGCCGGTGGCTACGATCACTTTCATGTCCGTTTTCTCTCCCTTGTATTACAGCTCCTGTCCCTCAAACAGCGCAGCGGCAAATTCCGCCGGCACAAAGGGACGCAGATCGTCAATGCCTTCGCCTACGCCGATGAACTTCACCGGCACGCCCAGCTCCTCCCGGATGCCGATGACAGCGCCGCCCTTGGCAGTGCCGTCCAGCTTGGTGAGGACAATACCGGTGATCCCGGCGGCCTCCTGGAAGCTGCGGGCCTGGGAGATGGCATTCTGACCGGTGGTGGCATCCAGCACCAGCAGCACCTCCACTGCCGCGTCGGGCAGTTCCCGGCTGATGACCCGGGCGATCTTGGAAAGCTCGTCCATGAGGTTTTTCTTGTTGTGCAGGCGTCCGGCGGTATCGCAGATGATCACATCAGCGCCCCGGCTCTTTCCGGCGTGGATGGCGTCAAACACCACCGAAGCGGGGTCGCTGCCCTCCTCGTGGCGGATCAGCTCAGCGCCGGCACGGTCTGCCCAGACTGCCAGCTGTTCCGCTGCCGCCGCACGGAAGGTATCCGCTGCCGCCAGCAGCACCTGCTTGCCCTCGCCCCGGAGATAAGCCGCCATCTTGCCGATGGTGGTGGTCTTGCCCACGCCGTTGACGCCGATCACCAGCACCACCGAGGGCTTGGTGGAGAGATCCAGCGGGCTCTCCTCTCCCATCAGGCCGGTGATGATCTCCCGCAGCTGTCCGATGACCTCAGAGGGCTCGGTGATGCCGGCATGGCGTACCCGGTCCCGGAGCTCGTCCATGATGCGCATGGTCACATTGGCGCCCACATCGCCCATGATGAGTGTTTCTTCCAGCTCGTCAAAGAAGTCCTCGTCCACCTTGGTAAAACCGGCAGCCAGATCCTCCAGACGGCCCATCAGCGAATCCCGGGTCTTTTTCAGTCCGGCGCTGATCTTTTCAAAAAATCCCATAGTATCCTCCTAACGGGGTTGGTCAGGCATTCTGGCCCGCACCGATCCCGAGTTTTTCCTCCAGTTCACCCACCCGCAGTTCGATGAGCTTGGATACGCCTTCCTCCTGCATGGTGACACCGTACAGTACATCGGCTTCCTCCATGGTACCACGGCGGTGGGTGATGGCAATGAACTGGGTATGACCGGTCATGCTGCGCAGGTACCGGGCATATTTGGCCACATTCACATCGTCCAGCGCCGCCTCGATCTCGTCGAGGATAACAAAGGGCGCCGGGTTCACCTTGAGGATGGCAAAGTAGATGGCGATTGCCACAAAGGCCTGTTCGCCGCCCGAGAGCGCCGCCAGGTTCTTGATGACCTTGCCCGGGGGCTGCACCTTGATCTCGATGCCGCAGCCCAGGGGATCAGCAGGGTCCTCCAGCAGCAGTTCTGCCCGGCCTCCGCCGAACAGCTCGGTGAAGATCTGCCCGAAGTGACGGTTGATCTCCCCGAAGCTCTCCAGGAAGAGCTGACGCATCTGGGAGGTGAGCTCCTCGATGAGCCTGCCCAGTTCCCGCTTGGACTTTTCCACATCGTCCAGCTGAGCGGACAGGAAGCTGTACCGCTGGGATACCTCCTCATATTCCTCCACAGCGCCCACATTGACGCTGCCCAGGCCCCGGATGCGGCTGCGCACCGCTGTCAGACGGCGCTCGGCCTCCGCCGGGTCCTCGGGGGCGGACACCTGCTGCACTGCCATGGTGGGGGTGAGCTCATAGCTCTCCCACAGCTTGGCGACCACCTGATCCCGCTCGCTGCCCGCTGCCTGAAGCCGTTCGTCCAGACGGGCGGCTTCCCGGGCATGGGTTTCCTTGCGGGCGGAGAGCTCCCGGCTCTGGGAGCGCAGGCTGCTCACCTTCTGTTCGCAGTCCCGGCGGGTCTCCTCACTCTGGCGGATGCGCTCATTGGCAGTGACGGTCTGTTCCGCCAGCTGCTCCAGACGCATCGACCCGGCCTCAATGGCACTGCGGTCGGTCTGGATGGAGCGCTCCAGTTCGGCGATCCGCTCCCGGATCTCCGCCAGACGGTTCCGGCTGTCCTCCTGCCGGTCGGTCAGGCGTTCCTGTTCCGCCTTTGCCGCCGCCAGATCCTTTTCCTGTTCCAGCCGCTGCAGATCCAGGGCCGCCTTGCGGCGCTCCTGATCCCGTCCGGCTTCATCTGCCTTTCGGCGCTCCTCCTGCAGGGCTTCGATCTTAGCGGAAACCTGATCCAGCTCTCCGGTCAGCCCGGACAGCACCGTTTCCGCACTGCGGTTCTCGCCGGTGAGCTGTTCCACACGGGCTGCCAGTGCTGCTTCCTCTGCCTTTTCCTTGGCGGCGGATTCCCCCGCCGAAGCAAGGATTTGTTCCAGGCGCTTCTTCTCACCCTCGGCCCGGATGCGGTCGTCCGATACCTCCCGCAGACCGGCGTCAATGCTCCAGATCTGCGCTTCGATGCGGCTGATCTCCTCCTTGGCGGCGGTGAGGGTGCGTTCCTGTTCCGCAGCCTTCTGCTCCAGGGCAGCGGCTTCGGATTCCAGCTGGTCGATCTCGCCCCGCCGCCCCAGCAGACCGGCGCTCTTGGCAGTATAACCGCCGGTCATAGCACCGCCGGTGTTGATGACCTGTCCGTCCAGGGTGACGATGCGGAATTTGTAGCCGCACCGCTTGGCAATGGTGACGGCGCAGTCCAGATCCTCGGCGATGAGGATGCGCCCGAGCAGATGCTCCACAATGCCGGAGTAACGGCTCTCGGCAGTGACCAGCGACGAGGCAATGCCCACGGCGCCCTCCATGCCGGCAAACTCCCGGTCGTCCATGCGCCGTCCCCGCACTGCCGTCATGGGCAGGAAGGTGGCACGGCCCTTGCGTTCCCGGTCCAGCAGGCGGATGCACTGCTTGGCGGCGTTTTCGTCCTCCACGACGATGTTCTGCATACCGGCGCCCAGGGCGATCTCAATGGCGGTGGAGTACCGGGGGTCGGCAGCTGCCACCAGCTGGGACACCGATCCATGCACGCCCCGGAGCATTCCCCGGCTGCTCTGCTGCAGGATAAACTTTACGCTGTATGTATAGCCTTCCAGGCTCTTTTCCATTCCCTCGAGGATGCCCGCCCGCTGGCGCTTCTGAGCCGCTTCATTCTGTACGGCGGCAAGCTGATCCGCCAGCTGCTGCCAGCGTTCCCGGCGGCTCTGCAGGCGCATCTCCCAGCCCTTCCGGGCATTTTGGAACTCCTCCTGCCGGGCATCAGTGCCGGCGAGCAGTTCCTCGCACTCTGCCAGCTCCTGCCGGGTGCGTTCCAGTTCCCCATCCCGGCTGCCGCTCGCCTGCCGGATCTCCTCCAGACGGCGGTGGGTCTCCTCCAGCAGCGACTGACTCGCCGCCCCGGAGAACCGGGCATCATCGATCTGCTTATAGATGGCGGTGCGCCGGAACTTGAGGGACTCGATCTCCCCGTCCAGCTCTGCCAGCTGCTTTTCGTTCTGCTGGGCACGGGCTGTTTCCTCAGTCAGGCGGCTGCGGATCTCCTCCCCGGCCTGTTCCAGGGCGGCAATGCGCTTCTCTGCCTCGGCGGCAGCAGCCTGATCGGCATCGGTGTGTTCCAGCCCCTGACGGTGCTCCGCTTCCAGCGAGGCGATGCTCTCCCGGCTGTGGGCGATGTTGTTCTCCCCCACCGCCTGATCCGACCGGATCTGGGCTGCCTCCGCCTCCCATTCCCGCAGGCGGGTGCGGAGTCCGTCCGCTGTGACGGCACAGTCCTGCATCTGGGTGTAGAGCAGATTGATCCGCTCCTCCATACCCTCCTCTTCCCAGGCCAGGCTGTCATACTCGCCCCGGGCTGCCAGGAACTTATCCTGCAGCTCCCGGTACTGGGCGGAGAGCTGGTCGATCTTCGCCAGCCACACGCCGATCTCCAGAGTACGGCGCTCGTCTGCCAGTGCCAGGTATTCCCGGGCCTTTTCCGCCTCTTTGCGCAGCGGCTCTACCCGTCCCTCCAGTTCCGAGAGAATATCCCGGAGCCGGAGCATATTCTCCTCGGCGGCATCCAGACGGCGCTGGGCTTCGCCCCGGCGGTAGCGGTACTTGGAGATGCCCGCCGCCTCCTCGAAGATCTCCCGGCGCTCGGAACTGCGGCTGGAGATGATCTCCGCGATGCGTCCCTGTCCGATGACCGAATAGCCGTCCCGTCCCAGGCCGGTATCCATGAACAGCTCATAGATATCCTTGAGACGCACCGAAGCGCCGCCCAGACGGTACTCACTCTCACCCGAGCGGTAGAGTTTGCGGGTGATGGAGATCTCATCGCTGTCCACCGGCAGCAGACGGTCCGAGTTGTCCAGCACCAGATTGACCATGGCACTGCCCTGGGGTTTGCGCTTGGCAGTACCGCCGAAGATCACATCTTCCATGCGGCTGCCCCGGAGGGTCTTGGTGGACTGTTCTCCGAACACCCAGCGCACGGCGTCCACAATATTGCTCTTGCCGCTGCCGTTGGGGCCTACCACAGCGGTGATCCCCTGGTCAAAGGTGAGCTTCACCTTGTCGGGAAAGGACTTGAAGCCCTGGATCTCCAGCGATTTGATCTGCAAAATACCCTCACTCCTCTCGGTTCTGCCGCTGTCTGTCCCCAGTCTGCGCTGCTGCGCCGATTCGGGACGGACAGCCGTCCGTTTTTTATTCCAACTCCGGCAGGATCTGTCCCGCCGGGATCTCTGTATCTTCCCGGATAGTGACCTGCCAGCCCAGTTCTGCCAGGCGGGTCAGGTTCTGCCGGTGCGGCCCGGTGAACTTCGACCGGTCCCGGGGATTGAGCCGCACCGTCACCGGGCCAGGAACACGCCCGGCAAGGCCCCGGATCAGCTGCTGTACCAGCAGTTCCCCTTCGCACAGTTCCCGGAACGCCGGATGATATGCCCCGCCCAGCAGACGCTCCTCCAGCGACCGGCTGGCATGGAGCCCCAGGCGGATCACCCGGATGCCCTGGCCTTCGAAAAATTCCAGCAGCCCGGCGCAGAGCGGGACGCTCTCCCGGACTCCCGGCGGCTGGTAAGTGCCCTGGCGGTACCACTCCCCCATGCGGGTGCCGTCCAACACCACCGTGGGATAGATGCGCACCTCTGCCGGGGAGAGGGCTGCCAGCTCCCGGGCGGTGTACCAGGCGCCCTCAGGGGTATCCCCGGGCAGGCCAGTCATCATCTGAAGCCCCAGCGAAAAGCCCATCTCCCGCACCCGGCACGCCGCCCGGCGCACCTGGTCCGCAGTATGGCCCCGCCCGTTGAGTGCCAGTACCCGGTCATCCATGGACTGGGCGCCCAGCTCGATGGTGGTGACGCCATACTCCCGCAGGAGGGAAAGCACCTCCGGCTCCACGGCGTCGGGACGGGTGGAGAGCCGGATGCCCCGCACCCTCCCCGCCCGGACATAGGGCCGGGCAGCGTCCAGCAGCCGGAGCATATACCCCCGGTCGATGGCGGTGAAACTTCCGCCGAAGAAGGCGATCTCCGCCTCAGCCGCCCGGCTGCCCAGGCTCCGGAGGGCCGTTTCACAGGCGGCAGTGACATCGCCGGGCTCCGGCGGACACTCCGCTCCGGAGATGGCGTTCTGGTCGCAGAAGCTGCACCGGTGAGGGCAGCCGATATGCGGCACAAACAGGGCGATGTTGGCGTGCTTCACCTTATTCTCCCATGAGCTCGACGGCTTCCTTGGCAGCCATCTGCTCTGCGGCCTTCTTGCTCTTGCCCTCGCCGTGCCCGATAACATTGGAGTTGATCTTCACCTGCACCACAAAGGTCTTGTCGTGGTCGGGGCCGCGCTCCTCCACCAGCTCATAGCTGAGCTGTTCCTCAGGGTTCTTCTGGACGATCTCCTGCAGCAGGGTCTTGTAGTCCTTGAAGGCAGGCTTTTCCTCGTTTTCCAGGCTGCGCAGCACAAAGGGCATCAGGAACTGCCGGGTGCGCTCCATACCGCTGTCCAGATAGACGGCGGCGATGAGTGCCTCAAAGGCATCGGCCTGGATGGAGGGGCGTTCCCGTCCGCCGGAGTTCTCCTCGCCCTTGCCCAGCAGGATATAATCGCCGAGGTGGATCTCCTTGGCCCAGCCCCAGAGCGACTTCTCGCAGACAATGGAGGCCCGCAGCTTGGTCAGGTCGCCCTCTGCCAGATGGGAGCTCTTGAACAGGTAGTCGGACACAATGATGGACAGCACCGCGTCCCCCAGGAACTCCTGCCGCTCGTTGTACGGGCAGCGGGAGCGCATCTCATTGGCATAGGAGGAATGGGTCAGCGCAGTGCGCAGATATCCCTCATTTTTGAACTCATAGCCGATGGTTTTTTCCAGCTCATGCATCTCTCTCACTGTGCTTCCTCCTCTCCGGCGGCAGCTTCTGCCTTGGCAGCGGCCTCAGCTGCACGGTAGCTTTCCATATATTCTTCAATCAGGCCGACCATATTGTTCTGATGGCAGGTCATGGCCTGGCGGATGGCGTTCTTGAAGGCCTTGGCATTGGAGCTGCCATGGGCCTTGATGACCGGCTTGCGCAGACCCAGCAGCGGAGCGCCGCCGGCCTCGTTGGAATCGGACTTCTTCTTGAGGGCCTTGAACTTGCCCGCCAGCAAGAGACCTCCCAGCACGCCCGGGAAGCTCTTGACCATGGATTTGAGCTCATTGGAGAAGAACTTGCCCATGCCCTCGGTGGTCTTGAGAATGATGTTTCCGGTGAAGCCGTCGGTCACGGCGACATCCACTTCGCCCAGGGGCAGACCACGGGCCTCCACATTGCCGGTGAAGTGGATGGGTGCCTCCTTGAGCAGGGGCAGCACATCCAGCTGGAGCTGGGTGCCCTTGTTCTCCTCGGTACCGATGTTCACCAGACCCACCCGGGGCTTCGGGATGCCCTGCACCTTTTCCATATAGGCACTGCCCATGAGGGCGAACTGCAGGAGCATCTCCGGACGGCAGTCATGGTTGGCGCCGGCGTCTACCAGCAGGTAACCGGCTCCGGCGTTGGGAACCAGGGTGCCGATGGCAATGCGGCGCACGCCCTTTACACGCTTGACAATGAGGGTGGAGCCCACCACCAGGGCGCCGGTGCTTCCGGCGGACACAAAGGCCTCGCCCTTGCCCTCGCTGAGCAGGCGCAGACCCACTGCCATCGAGGAATCAGCGTACTTCTTGAGCAGGGTGGTGGGGTCCTCCTCCACCGGGATCACCGACGGCGCATGGACAATCTCCATACCGTCCAGGGAGATCTTCGCCTCAGCAGCAGCCTGACGGATCTTCTCCTCATCACCGGTGAGCAGGATCTCTGCCCCCAGCTCGTCCACTGCCTGACGGCAACCTTCTATCACAGCCAGCGGCGCATGGTCGCCGCCGAACGCGTCAACGATAATTTTCATAGCTTATGCCTCCAAATCTCTCAGGGTCTGTTCCAGATCCTGCATGGCACGGGCAGCCAGTGCGCCGTAGCGCTCCGCCTTGCCCTTGATCTTCTCGGGAAGGGGCGGCAGAATGCCCATATTGCTGCCCATGGGCTGGAAATCCTCCGCCGTGGACGAGCTGATATACCGGGTCAGCGCGCCGAGCATGGTGGTTTCAGGCAGCTCCAGCGGGGGAAGTCCCCGCAGCCGCCGGGCCATGGCAATGCCGGCGATGAGTCCCGACGAAGCCGACTCCATATACCCCTCCACACCGGTCATCTGACCGGCGAAGAAGATGCGGGGGTCACTGCGCAGCGAGAAGTCCGCATGGAGCAGCTTGGGTGAATTCATAAAGGTATTGCGGTGCATGACGCCATACCGGGCAAAGACCGCATGTTCCAGACCGGGGATCATCGAGAATACCCGCTTCTGTTCCGGGAATTTGAGGTTGGTCTGGAAGCCGACGATGTTGTAGAGGGTGCCGGCTTCATTCTCCCGGCGCAGCTGAACCGCTGCCCAGGGACGGTGACCGGTTTTCGGGTCCCGGAGCCCCACCGGCTTGAGAGGGCCGAACCGCATGGTGTCAGCGCCCCGGCGGGCCATGACTTCAATGGGCATACAGCCCTCATAGACCTTGAAGTCCCGCTTTTCAAACTCCTTGAGCTCCACGCTCTCGGCGTTTGCCAGTTCCTCGGCGAACTTCTCATAGCCCTCCTTGTCAAAGGGGCAGTTGATATAGTCATCGTCCCCCCGACCGTACCGGGCAGCGAAGAACACCTTGTCCATATCGATGCTGGACGCCTCCACAATGGGGGCGGCGGCGTCAAAGAAGCTGAGATACTCCGCCGAGATCAGCTCTCCGATGGCGGCGGAAAGCGCCTCGGAGGTGAGCGGGCCGGTGGCGATGATCACATTCCCGTCCGGGATTTCAGTGACCTCGCCCTCCCGGACGGTGATGAGCGGATGATTGCGGATCTTTTCGGTGACCAGCGCTGAGAATCGGTCCCGGTCCACAGCCAGGGCGCCGCCGGCAGCCACAGCTGTCTCCTTGGCACAGGGGACACAGAGGCTCCCCAGCCGTTCCATCTCCGCCTTGAGCAGTCCCGCCGCCGATTCCAGACGGCTGGCCTTGAAGGAGTTGGAGCAGATCAGCTCGGCAAAGTCCGGGGAGTGATGCGCCGGGGAAAACTTCTGGGGCTTCATCTCCCAGAGGGTGACGGGAATGCCATTCTGAGCCAGAGTCCAGGCGGCTTCACAGCCGGCGAATCCGGCTCCTACCACAGTGACAGGGGTCATTCCTTGGATACCCCCTTTTCATAGCCGCAGCCTTCCTTCAGGCAGTGGATCTTGGCAAAGCGTCCGGTCTTCTTGAACAGGGTGCTGCCGCACCGGGGACATTTCTCCTCGATGGGCTTATCCCAGGTCATAAAGTCGCAGGTGGGATAGTTTTCACAGCCATAGAAGCTGCGTCCGCTCTTGGACTTCTTCACCACGATGCGTCCGCCGCACTTGGGACAGATGCCGCCGGTGTCCTCCACCAGACGGCGGGTGTTGGTGCACTCGGGGAAACCGGAGCAGGCCAGGAACTTGCCGTACCGGCCCAGACGGATCACCATGGGGCGTCCGCACTTCTCACAGATGATGTCAGTCTCCTCGTCGGGAATCTTCACCCGGGTGCCTTCCATATTCTTTTCCGCCTGTTCCAGGGTGGCGGAGAACTCGTCATAGAACTCGCTCAGGGTGCTGACCCAGTCCTCCTTGCCCTCTTCCACCTCGTCCAGGCTCTTTTCCATGTTGGCGGTGAACTTCACATTGACAATGTTCGGGAACTGCTCCTCCATGAGCTTGGTGGTCACTTCGCCCAGAATGGTGGGCTTCAGGGCCTTCTGTTCCCGCTCGATATAGCCCCGGGCCAGAATGGTGGTGATGGTGGGGGCATAGGTGCTCGGGCGTCCGATGCCGTTTTCCTCCAGCGTCTTGATAAGGGAAGCTTCGGTGTACCGGGCCGGCGGCTGGGTGAAATGCTGGTTGCCGCCCAGGGATTTCACCTTGAGGGCGTCGCCGGTTTCAATGGGCGGCAGCTTGCCTTCGGCGTCCTCGGCATCGTCCCGGCCCTCCTCGTAGAGGGTGGTGAAGCCGTCAAACTTCACACTGAAGCCCGAGGCCTTGAACAGGTACTTGCCGGCGTGAATATCCGCTGCCACTGTATTGTAGAGGGCATTTGCCATCTGGCTGGCGAGGAACCGCTCCCAGATGAGCTTGTAGAGCTTGTACTGATCGGCGGAAAGGCTGTCCTTGACCTTGTCCGGGCTCATTTCGATCATGGTGGGACGGATGGCCTCATGTCCATCCTGGGCATTGGATTTGGACTTATACACCCGCTTGGACGGCGGCAGGTACTGGGTGCCGAACTTTTCGCCGATGTACTTGGCAGCGTCTGCCTGGGCCTCGTCCGAGATACGCAGCGAGTCGGTACGCATGTAGGTAATGAGACCCACGGCGCCCATGCCCGCTACCTCCACGCCTTCGTAGAGCTCCTGGGCTGCCTTCATGGTGCGGCGGGCCTGGAAGCCCAGCTTGCGGGAGGCCTCCTGCTGGAGGGTCGAGGTGGAGAAGGGCGGTGCCGGGCTCTTTCTGCGGATGCCCTTCTTCACCGCTCCAACGGTGAAGGCTTCCCCTTCCAGCTCTGCCAGGATGCGGTCAGTCTCCTCCTGGTTGGCAAGCTCCATCTTGCCCTCGGGGGTGCCGTAGAACTTGGCGGCAAAGGGACTGCGGCTGCCCGAAGCCAGCAGCTTGGCGTCGATGGTCCAGTACTCCTCCGAAATGAACTTGCGGATCTCCTCTTCCCGGTCGCAGATCAGGCGGACAGTCACCGACTGCACCCGTCCGGCAGAGAGACCCCGGCGCACCTTTTTCCACAGGAACGGGGACAGCTTATAACCCACGATCCGGTCGAGGATACGGCGGGCCTGCTGGGCGTTCACCAGGTCAATGTTGATGGTGCGGGGGTGTTCCATACCATTTTTCACACCGCTCTTGGTGATCTCATTGAAGGTCACACGGTTCTGATCGTTGAGATCCAGCCCCAGGATATAGGCCAGATGCCAGGAGATGGCTTCGCCTTCCCGGTCCGGGTCGGTTGCCAGATAGACCTTGTCGCTCTTCTTCGCCTGCTTCTTCAGCGACGAGATAAGCTCCTTCTTGTCCTTCATTTCAATGTAGTCCGGTTTGAAGCCGTGTTCGATGTCCACGCCGATCTTGCTCTTGGGCAGATCACGGATGTGTCCCATGGACGCCACCACTTCATAGCCGGAACCGAGATATTTCTTGATCGTTTTGGCCTTTGCGGGGCTCTCCACAATCACCAGATTTGACATATCGTTTCCACTCCTTTATCGGACGGTTCCCGAATGAAAAGAACCGTCTGCCAAACGGCCCGAAGGCCGGAACATTTCATATAAAATCAGAGTGCCGTATAGCCCAGCGGGCCATGGCTCTCGATCAATCCATAGATCTCCAGCTCACTGAGCGAGGAGAGGATCTCCCCCACCGGACGCCCGGTCTGGACTGCCAGCTGGGCAGCTGTGACCGGCTGGGAACCGATCTGCCCGAGCAGATCCGCCTGACGGCGGCTGAGATACTCAGGGACAGCCCGGCGCCGGGGCGGATCAGGGCAGGCCGCCGGATCTGCCGGCAGACCAGACCGCTGTCCCGCTGGTTTACGCTGGGGACGGGGACGGCTCCCGGAGCGCAGCCGCACCGGATCGGGTGTGACCTGACTGGGAACGCTCCTGCCCCAGCTGGGCACCGAGGCATACTCCTCCAGAATATCCCCGGCACAGGTCACCGGTTTGGCGCCCTGGAGCAGCAGCTTGTTGGTGCCCCGGGAGAGGGTTTCATCGATGCGTCCCGGCACGGCGAACACATCCCGCCCCTGGCTGAGGGCATGCCCGGCAGTGATGAGCGAACCGCTGTACTCGTCCGCCCGCACCACCAGCACACCCCGGGACAGTCCCGAGATGATGCGGTTGCGCATGGGGAAGTTCCCCGGGCGGGCCGGCTCTCCCACCGGATATTCGGTGAGGACAGCGCCCTTTTCTGCCATCAGTTCCCGGAGGGGACGGGTGCCCTTGGGGTAATCGAGTTCGATACCACAGCCCAAAACGCCGATTGTGACGCCCTCGGCTTTGATAGCGGCCCGATGTGCCGCCTGATCGATCCCCATGGCAAGCCCGCTGACAATGCTCACCCCGGCTGCCGCCAGCTCCTCCGAAAGCCGGGAAGCTACGGTCAGGCCATATTCATCGCTGTGCCGGGAACCCACCACCGCAATGGCAGGCCGCTCCTCCAGCCCTGCCAGGCTTCCCCGCAGGAACAGGGCGGACGGCGGTGCATAGATATGCCGCAGACAGTCGGGATATTCGTCGTCCCTGGGAGTGAGCACCCGGCAGCCCTCCCGCAGCGCCTCGTCATACTGACGCTGGGCCGCATCGGTGTCATGGCACAGCACCCGGGCGATCCGTTCCCGGGTGAGCAGGGCGGTCTGCCGCAGTTCCGGCTCCGACGCCTCAAAGACTGCCTCTGCCGAGCCGTAGAATTCCAGCATTTCATGGGAAAGCCGGGTCCCTCGCCCGAACAGCCCGGCGAACCACAGCCAATAAACAGCCTGTTCCATAGGATTCCCTCCCAACTCCCAAAGAAATCGTCCGGTTATCCCCGGCGGCGCATTTCCCACAGGAAAATGCTGGCAGCCACCGAGGCATTGAGGCTCTCGGACCGGGCCGAGATGGGGATAAACACCGTTTTTCCACAGGCTTCGATCATTCCGGTGGAAAGACCGGAGCCCTCATTGCCGATAACCACCGCCACGCCGTCCCGGTCGAGCCGGGCTTCATCGCTGGTCATGGCAGAGCGGTCCAGGGCAGCTGCCAGGGTGTCGATGCCTTTTTCCCGCATGGAGCGGATCAGCTCAGGCAGATCCCGGCTCACCAGCACCGGCTGGCGGAACGCGCCGCCCATGGCAGCCCGCAGCACCTTGGGGCTGTACAGGTCGGGGCAGTCGTCCGAGAGGATCAGCCCGTCACAGCCAAAGGCCAGGGCTGAACGCAGCACGGCGCCGATATTGCCCGGGTCCTGGAGCGAACTGAGCACCAGATAGCGTCCCTGGGGCGACAGGCTCTCCGCAGTGAGGGAGGGCTCGGGGATACGGCAGAGGGCAAAGACCCCCTGGGTATGCTGGGACGCCGCCAGCTTTTCCGCCACCGGACGGGTGATGCGCACCTCACTGCCGCAGGCCGCCTGGGCTGGAGCGAGATAAGGTGCATATTTTTCGGCGGCTTCATCGGTGCGGTAGAGCGCCTCAATGCCGATGCCGGCAAGGGCTGCTTCCTCCACGAGTTTAGCCGATTCCACGACAAAAAGACCGCTCAGGCTCCTCTCCTTTTTCTGGCTGGAGAGCCTGACCAGTTCCTTGATCCGGGGATTCTGTGAAGATGTGATTTCCTGCACGGTCACCGTTCCTTTTCTCCCGGCAGAACCGGGGGCTTTGTTCAATTTCCTATTGTATGCCCAGAGTGTGCCTCTTGTCAATCCGCCGGACTGATTCCGGCAGTGTTTCCGGGTATCAAAAAACGCCCGCTTTCTGTGAAAAACGGGCGTTTCTGTGCGAAAAATTAGAGAGCAGCCTTAGCCTTCTCTACCAGAGCGGTGAAAGCAGCAGCATCGTTGATAGCCAGCTCAGAGAGCATCTTGCGGTTCAGGGTGATGCCAGCCTTCTTCAGACCGTTCATAAAGGTGGAGTAGTTCACACCGTTCATGCGGCAGGCAGCCGAAATACGGGTGATCCACAGAGAGCGGAAGTTTCTCTTCTTCTGCTTTCTGCCGATGTAAGCATACTGACCGGACTTCATCACGGCCTGCTTCGCCATCTTAAATCTCTTGCTCTTTGCGCCGAAGTAGCCCTTGGCGAGCTTCAGAGTCTTCTTTCTTCTTTTGCGGGTCATAACCGCGCCCTTGATACGAGCCATTTCCTATACCTCCAAGAGTTTATACAATAAAGTAGTGATCCGATTTTTTCAGCAAGCGGTCGGCTTACTTGTAAGGCATCAGCAGTCTGAGAGCCTTCAGGTTGGTGCCATGTACATAGGCAGCCTTTCTCAGCAGTCTCTTACGCTTGGTGCTCTTCTTGTTCAGAATATGTCTTCTGAAAGCCTGAGCTCTCTTGATCTTGCCCTTCTTGGTCATCTTGAAGCGCTTCTTGGCTCCGCTGTGTGTCTTAAGCTTCGGCATAATAATGAATCCTCCCTAAATTTTACTTACCATTCTTTGCGGTAACAAACATGGTCATGCTGCGGCCTTCCAGCTTCGGCTGCTTTTCCACCGTGCCGTATCCGGCTACGCTTTCGGTAAAACGCTGCATGATGGTGGTACCCAGTTCCGGGTGGGCCATTTCACGACCGCGGAAACGGATCGAAACCTTGACCTTGTCGCCGCCCTCCAGGAACTTGATGGCCTGCTTTACCTTTGTATTGAAGTCGTTGACATCAATATTCAGCGAAAGACGGATCTCCTTGATATCAATGGTTTTCTGATTCTTTCTGGCTTCCTTTTCGCGCTTGGACTGCTCGAACCGGTACTTGCCATAGTCGATGATGCGGCACACAGGCGGAGTGGCCTGGGGCGCAATCTTCACCAGATCCAGATTCTTTTCCAGAGCGATCTTGTAGGCGTCCCGAGCGGACATAATGCCCAGCTGGCTGCCATCGGTATCGATCACTCGTACTTCCTTGTCGCGGATTTCTTCATTGATCGGCAAATCCTTAATGCTAACGCACCTCCATTAGACTGAATAAAAGATAAAGCGCAGGCAGTATTCCGCCCACGCTCTGATAAACACACATCACAAAACGATCTCCCTTGGGAAACCGTCCATGAACCCGTATCTACCATGTGCTGCTTGATCGCGCACCGGTGAAAGCGAACTACCGCTCTACTTGATTTACCAGAACAGTATACCAGTTCCCCACCGGAATGTCAAGCACTTTTTTCATCTCTCCCCGGTTCCGGGAAAGAACCGTTTTTTCTCTCATTTCGTCAGCCTGCGGGCCATGAATCTGGGGTTGATATACAGAAGATAGACACTGCCGACCGTGATCATAATCACCCCGCCCGCAAGGCCCATGCCAAAACGGATCGTCAGCAGACCCACCAGCAGCTGGATACAGCAGTAGGCCAGCTCGATCCTTGTATTTTTCCGGCGCTGGTTTTTGTCCGCCTCATAGCGGTGATTGGCTGCCATCCAGATGGAACTGAGCGTCAGCATCACCAGTGAGAAGATCACCGCCCCACGGTAGAGATTCTTTTCGGGGAGATCAGCGTGCTGGAACTGGTAGATCATCGAGGTGCAGGTGAACAAAAAGGCCGCCTGTGCGGTGATCGCAATCCTGATCAGATTGGCCCGCAGGATAAGATTGGGCTTTTTCCCGGCCCGTTCCTCTCCGGAAGGCGATTGTTCCCCGCTGTCCCGCTGGGGCTCAACCAGTTCGGACAGGCTGATCCCGAACACCTCCGCCAGCTGAACCAGATTGCCTGCGGTTGGCTCGGACTGACCCGTTTCCCATTTGGATACGGCCTGTCTGCTGACGCCCAGCTGTTCCGCCACATATCCCTGGGACAGCCTGAGTTCTTCCCGCCGTTTCCTGATATTTTCGCCCAAAGCCATGATGAACACCTCCCGGTATTTCTGCTGTACCCATATTGTACCTGAAATCCCGGTTGCTGTCGACCAACTATCTGTCAACCAGCAGTTGCATCTACGGATTGACAGGGCTTTTCCCCGATGTTCGGCCCTCATTTTTCCAAAAGCGGGAAGAACCTGCCCGATCATTGCCGCAATGGAACCCTCACTGGCGGTCAGAGTCCCGGCAGGCTGTTATATTGTCCCGGCCTGTTCTCTTAAAACGGCACTTCGATGGTCCGGCCCAGGGCAAAGGAGTAGAGCAGGCATTCCTTCACCGGGCGACCCAGTGCCTGCCCGATGAGCCGTCCATAGAGTCCCAGCTGCACCCGGTAACGCTCCCGGAGCGCCTCCTCGGAAAAGACCCGGTCGGTCTTGTAGTCCACGATGACAATGCCGTCCTCCTCTTCAAAGATGCAGTCGGCTACGCCCTGGACGGTGGTGCGGTTCTCCCCCAGCCCGGCATCGGCCAGACCGGCGAGCTCCTCTTCCCCGATCACCGCCAGGAAACGGTACTCCCGCCACACCTGCCGGGCCCCGGCAATGCGCCGGTAGAGCGGCGATTCAAAGAAGGTGCGGATGCGGTCGGTTTCGATGGCAGCGCCCTGTTCCTCGGTGAGGAAGCGGTCCGCCATCAGACGCTCCAGCTCGGCATCGGCGTCCCGTGCCGCCGCCGGATAGCTGCAGAACTGCATATAGGTGTGCATGGCGCTGCCCTTTTCCGCCGGAGTGAGCCCCTGTTTATAAAGGTAGGCCGGGCGTGCGGCAAACCGGGGTTTCTCCACCTCGCCCACCTCCTCTGCCAGATGGGAGATGGCAAATTTGGAGGAGAGCTCGGTGGCGTCCTGCCAGGGGTACTGCCAGTCCATCTCCTGCCGGAGCTCCTCGGTGAGCGCCGGGTCAGGCGGGGGCAGTTCCTCCTCCGGAGCAGCCTCTGCCATCCGGGATTCCGCCTCCAGCCCGGTGAAGATCCGGAAGTGACCCGGACAGGAGGCCGGGAATTCCTCTTCGCAGTCCGCCAGCTCCCGGAGAGCGATGCCGTCGGGGTGGTGAAGCAGCGCCATGACGATCCAGTCCAGATAGGTGCTGCCGCCCCGCACTGCCGCAGCCGGCAGCCGCCCGTCCTCGAGGTCGGTGACCTCCTTGGCACAGAATTTGTCCTGGGTGGTGGAAACGGTCCCCACCAGGATCAGCCGTTCCCGTGCCCGGGTGAGCGCCACATAGAGCATCCGCAGTTCCTCACTGCACAGCTCGGCACCCAGCTTCCGGCGCAGGGCAGCCAGGGGCAGGGTATCGTATTCCAGCCGGCGCTGCTGATCCCGGAGCCGGCAGGCAAAGCCCAGCTTGCCATGGAGCAGCGCCGGAGCCGAGAGATCCTGCCGGTTGAAGGTCTTGCCGCAGTCCGCCAGGATCACCACCGGGAATTCCAGTCCCTTGGACTTATGGATGCTCATGACGGTGACGGTATTCTCCCCGGCGGACACCACGGTGCCCTTGTCCAGATCCGCCCCGGATTCCACCAGACGGTCGATGAGCCGCAGGAAGGCGGACAACCCCGAATAGCCCCGCTCCTCATAGCCAGCGGCATACTCCGGAAGCAGCCGCAGATTCTGCAGACGCTGACGCCCGTTTTCCATAGCCCGGGCTACCGCCTCAAAGCCGGTGAGGTCATAGAGCTCGGTGATGAGCCGGCTCACGGGGATTCCCGCCGACCTCGCCCGGAGGTGCTGCACCAGCCGGAGGAAGTCCGCGGATTTTGTGTTCTCCTGGGCATGCAGCACCAGACAGGCATAGAGCGAGCGGTCCCGGCCTTTCAGCCGGATCTCCGCCAGTTCATCGGGGGTGAAGGCCGCCAGCGGCGAGAGCATGGCAGCAGCCAGGTCGATGTCCAGCAGGGGGTTGTCCACCGCCCGGAGCAGCGACAGCACCGCCGAGATCTCCCGGCTGTACAGATAGCCGCCGCCATTTTCCCCGATGCCGCTGATGCCCCGCTTTTCCAGTGCCTGGAGATAGACCCCGGCCTTGTCCTTCACCGACCGCAGCAGGATACAGATATCCGCCGGACGCACCGGGCGCATCACCCCGTGATCCGACACCTGGTACCCGCTATGGATCATCTCTTCGATCAGGCCGGCAATGTATTCGGCCTCCTGCTCCCGGGCGGAATCCTCGCCCTTCTGCTTCTGCACCAGATGCACCTCGCACCCGCAGCCCTCCGCCGGAGGATAGACCGCCCCGGCCTGGAGCTGTTCACCGTCCCGGTAGTCCATCTCCCCCACCGTCCGGCTCATGGTCTGCTCAAAGAGGAAGTTGATCCCCTCGGTGACCTCCTGCCGGCTGCGGAAATTCTTATTGAGCGAAATTGCCGCCGGCTGATCCGCCTGGGCAGGCCAGGGGGAAAACTGCTCCTTCTTTTCCAAGAAGATCGCCGGGTCGGCCTGCCGGAACCGGTAGATGCTCTGCTTGACATCGCCCACCATAAAGAGGTTGCGTCCGTTGTCTGATACCGCCCGGAAGATGCGGTCCTGTACGGCGTTAGTGTCCTGGTACTCGTCCACGAACACCTGCCGGAACTGCCGGGAGAGCTCCTCTGCCAGACGGGTGGGATGCTCCTCCCCCTCCGGGCTGCGTTCGATGAGCAGCCGGATCGCCAGATGCTCCAGGTCAGAGAAGTCCAGGGCATTCTGGGCCCGCTTGCGCTCGGCATACCGACGATCCAGTTCCGCCGTCATGGCAAAGAGCTTTTCCACCATGGGCAGCAGCGCCCGGCGGTCGGACTGGAACTGTTCCTCGGTGCAGAGGAATACCTCGTCCCGCAGGTCTTCCAGCAGCTCCTTGGCCTGATCCCGCAGAGCAGTCACCCGGGCCTTTTTCCACTCGTCCTCATAGCCCCGCAGAGCCGAGAAGCGTCCGTCAATGTGCTGGGCCGCCTGATAGGCGCCGTCCCAGTCCCCGGCGGTGAGGCTGTCCAGAATCCCCTTTGCCGCCGCATACAGGGTGGCAACATAACCGCCGTAGGCCTTCTGGATCTTCTCGTCGCCGTCCAGCAGGTCCCGGGCTTCCTCCATGGCTTCCAGCGCCTGTCTGGCCTCCGAAAGAGCATCGGCAATGAGCAGCTTTCCCCAGTCGGTTTCGCCGATGGGGGCTTCACTGCGGTAGCGCTCCAGTGCCTGTTCCAGCCAGGCCTCATAGAACGGATGCGCCCGCACAAAATCGTAGAGCCGCAGCAGGGTATCGGTCACCCGGCGGTCGCTGCGCTCCTCCGAGAGCAGCTCCACCAGCGAGAGAAAACTCTCCTCCCCGGCGGCATATTCCTCCTCGAGGATCTCTCCGGCGGCTTCGGTGCGCCAGACCTCCAGCTCCTTTTCATCGGCAATGCGGAAGCCGCTCTGAATATCCAGCAGCTGGAAGTTCTCCTTCACGATGCGCTGACAGAAGGCGTGCACCGTACTGATGTCCGCCTTTTCCAGCAGAATGAGCTGCCGGGCCACCGAACTGTCCTCGGGGTGTTCCCGCTGCACGGCCCGGAGTTTGACCGCGATGCGCTCCCGCATCTCCTCCGCGGCTGCCCGGGTAAAGGTGACGATGAGCATCCGGTCGGCGTCCACCGGGTCCACCGGGTCAAAGATGCGCTGCACCACCCGTTCGGTGAGCACCGCTGTCTTGCCGCTGCCCGCTCCCGCCGACACCAGAATGCCCGAGTTCCGGGCTGTGATCGCTGCCAGCTGTTCTTCGGTCCAGGTCACATCTGCCATGCCAGCTGTCCTCCTTCCAGTTGCTCATAAATTTCCGCTTTTTCCAGCTTGACCACCGGGCGATCAGGCCATTCTGCCTCCCGTCCGCACACAGACCGGTAGTCACAGTATTCACAGGGCAGGCGTCCGTTCCGGTTCGCCGGCACTGCCCCGATTTTTCCCTCATGCAGCAGCTCTGCCATCCGCACCACATTGCCGGCGATCTGCCGACGCAGCAGTCCGAGCTGTTCCTCGGTAATCACCGAGCTTGCCGCTGTATAGCTGCCGTCCTTTTTGAGGCTCACCGGAATATACCGCCCAGCGGTGCCCAGTTCCATGGCCTCGATGACCTCGGGATTGTCCAGCACCATGCCGCTCATGCAGTAGCTCTTGCGCTGATCCTCGGCAATGCTCTCGGCGCTGGCGTCCCGGCGGTCCCGGGTGAAATGCCCGCTGCCCGGCATATACAAAACACCTGCTTCCCCCGGGCTGGAAAGATCGGCCACGCCGTTTTCCCCCAGGGTGAACAGATAGAGCAGCATCTGCATATTGAGCCCCTGTACCACTTCCGAAAGGTCAAATTTCTTGCCGCCGGTCTTGTAGTCGATGACCCGGATATAGTCCCGGTCGCTGCCGTGATAGCAGTCCACCCGGTCCACCTTGCCCTCCACCCGGACCTCATCGCCCGAAGCAGTGCCAAGGCGCAGCGGACGGGTGCCCTCCTGTTCGCCGATGGGGTACTCGAACCGCAGGGGCCGGAACTCGCTCTGACAGAGCTCCTGGGCCAGCATCCGCACCAGCCGGAAGATCTGATCCACCATGCGCCCATAGAGGTAGAAGAACCGCTTGGGCAGGGCGTCCCGGTCCTGGGTGCGGGCGGAAAGGGAGCCGTCGGCAATAGAACGGATCTCCCGGCGCAGGGCGCTGTCCTCCAGATCCCGGAGCTGTTCCGGGGTATAGCGCCGGAGCAGTTCCTCCAGCGCCAGGTGGATCACATTGCCCAGCTCCAGCGGGCTGAGCTCCGCCCGGCTCCGGGGGGTGAGCCCCAGGCCGTACCGGCAGAAATAGGCATAGGGACAGCCATAGAACTTCTCCAGCCTGGTGGCGGAGAGGGTCATATCCCCGCCGAACAGCCTCCGGGCCAGCCCCAGATCCGAAAGCGCCGCCCGGTAGCTGTATGCGGCATCGGCGTGTTCCTCCAGCGAGAAGCCGCTGTCCAGCGCCGCCCGCAGAGCGCTGCGGTACTCCGGAGAACCGGAACCCGCTGCCAGCTGCTCCATGGCAACCGACCGGTTCACCGCCCCGGAGAGGCCGAGCTGTTCCGACGTGCGGAGGACAGCTCCGGTGAGTGCCTGTGCCTCGGTGACGATCACCGACGGCGTATTGCTGCTGCCGTCCAGACCGGCGGCAGGCCAGCTGATCCACAGCCGCTCTGACGGCACTGTCACCGCAAAGTAGGCATAGAATTTCTCCCGCACGGCCTGTACCCGGGCGGTCTGGGAGAGCTGCAGTCCCGCCGAGATGAGCTGGGCACGCTCGTTTTCCCCAAAGAGCCCCACACTGCCGCAGGCTGCCGGGAATACCCCGGCGGACGCGCCGATGACATAGGCGCTTCGGATGCCAGTGGGACGGATGCGGTCGGCTGTGCCGACAATGACCTGATCCAGTGTCTGGGGGATCTCCCCGATGCGGATGGCAGCGGCACCGCTGTCAAAGAGGCTTGCCAGCACCCGCAGCGGCAGCCGTCGGGGTCCGATCGCCGCCGCCAGGGTGTCCAGCAGGTTCATCAGCTCCTCCCAGACCCGGTCCTGTTCTTCCAGCTGCCGCAGCCGTTCCTCCTCCGGTTCGGCGGCACGGCAGAGAGCCTCGATATGGTCCGCCGCCCCGATGCTCTCCAGCAGGTGATAGACCGCTGTGGAAAAGCCCGGGCCGTCTGCTTCCCGCAGCTCCCGGCGGAACCGCTCCAGCGGCAGGATCACCCGGCTGCGCACCCCATTGATGCGCTCCAGACGGGCGGTGTCCTCAGGCGAAAACTCCGCCTGGAAGCCCCCCGGATGGTTCTCAAAGGGCTTCTGCCAGTCCCGGCGGCCCACATTCCACACATAGCAGTAGTTTTCCAGCTCGGCGGCGGCTTCGGGGTCGATGCCCACGGCTGCCGCCTTGGCAAACCGCAGGATATTCCCCGCTGTAAAGCCCTCGGCGGCACAGTCCAGCGCCGCCCGCACTGCCGATACCGCCGGAGTATCCGCCGCCCCCTGGGGCAGGTCGGCAAAGAAGGGGATACCATATTTTCCAAAGGTGCGCTCCAGTGCGATGCGATAGGGCGCAAGATCCCGGCAGATCACCGCGATCTCCTTGTAGCGCAGTCCCCGCCGACGCACGTCCTCACAGATGGAAGCCGCCACCGCCGCAATCTCCTCATAGGGATCGGCGGCCCGGACCAGGGTGACACCCTCCCCGGACGGCTCACCCCCGGCAGTGGGGCGCAGGAAGTACTGCTCCACCCGCCGGAGTCCCTCGCTCTGGAACCGCAGCGGCTCTCCCATGAGGATGGGCTCTGCCACCGGCACAGCGCTGTCCCCGGCCATCTGCACCAGCCGGGCAGCACTCTCCTTGGAGGCGGAAAAGACGCCCAACCCCTGGTCGGGATCGTCCAGCCCGTCACAGGTAAAGGCGGCGGTCACATCTGATGCCCCCGCCAGCATGGCGCCGAGCATCTGATATTCCGCCTCCATAAAGGCGGTAAAGGAGTCGATGAATACGCTCACCCCGCCGAAAAATTCCCGGGGACTGAGCATCTGCACCGCCCGGATCAGGTCGTCCTCGCCGTCCAGATAACTGCGGTCGATGAGCGCCTGATAGGCGGCATAGATCGCCGCAATGTCGCCGATCTTCTCGGTCAGGGAGGGATTTCCGGGCAGGGCAAGGCCGAACAGGCGGTCAGGTGTGACGCCTGCCGCCTTGAGTTCGCCGATCTCGCCGATCATGTCCTCGATAAAGCCGGGCTTGTCCGCCTGGGCCGCATAGACCTCCAGACCGCTGCCCATCTCCTGGAGGGTCACCCCCATGAGGATGCGCCGGGCTGTATCGTCCAGCGCCCGTCCCGCCAGACCGCCATAATACCGGAACACATTGTCACACAGGCGTCCGAAGCCCAGCACCTCCACCCGGGAGGAGAGCTCCGGTCCCAGACGGAGATAGAGTTCCCGTTCGTTTTCAAAGGAGAACTGTTCCGGCACCAGCAGAATGGCCTGTCCGCCGGCTTCTGCCACCTGCCCGATCCGCCGGTAGAGTTCGGTGGTCTTGCCGCTTCCGGCCCGGCCTAAAATAAGCTGCAGCATGGTGTCCCTCCTGACTGCGTAAAAAGATGATCTGCCTTCATTTTAACACAATCCCTCCCGGATAGAAACAAAGAAAAAAGCCTCCGTCCCATAGATGGGACAGAGGCTCCGGGGAAAGATCAGAGGGAAGGTCAGGCTGCGATGGCAGCAGTGCCGCGGTGTACCACCGGATAGAGCACCCGGCAGAGGGCGGTGGACACCAGGAAGCTGACCACTGTTTCAAAGACTGCATTGATGCCCACGAACAGCACCACGAAGGTCAGGGGATTGGCGGCGCCCATGGCGGCAGCCATGCCCTGGATAAACTCGGTGTTCCAGAAGAACAGCACGATGCAGCTCATGAAGAACAGGGTATTGAACACCGGGCCAAGCAGACCGCCCACTGCATAGGAGATGGGGCGGAGCTTTTCCGAGCGATGCAGACGCTCAAACACCAGGCCGGTGAGACCGCCAGCCAGCACCCGGGCCACCACACAGGTGATGAAGGTGCCGATGGGGTTAATCGCCAGCAGAGTGACACCGAACTGGCTGGAACCAAAGCAGGTGGCAAAGCTGGTCAGGCCAAAGACGCCGCCGAGGATGGCGCCGTCTGCCGGGCCCAGGAGCATGGCACCCAGGGTCACCGGAATGATGATGAGGGTGATCTCCAGTGCAAAGACACGGATATAGCCCAGCGGGGTGTAGTTGAGCAGCAAAATCAGCGCCGAAAACAGCGCAAGCCGGCTCAGACGGACCGTTTTCTGATTCAGATTCATTTGTCAGGATCTCCTTACTGCCGTTCCGCCTTGATACGGATACAGCGTAATCAAAATAGTTTGGCTCCTCCGGACAGACCGGCTGTGTGATGGTTTTTCGGATGCAGGTCTGTCCCCGGACAGATCCCGCTCCAACAGATCATTCAGCCTGCTGCACAGATTCACAGCCCTAATCTTATACCAAATGACGAAATTCCGCAAGCGGTTCCATGGAAATTATACCGGAATTTTACACTTCTCCCCTGCCGCCCTGCTTAAATGGTCAGGGCAAACTTGCTGAACCGCCAGCCATTTTCTGTATGGGTCAGCACGATCTCATACTTCTGCTGGGTGGTTTCGTCAGTCCAGACCAACATGCCTTCCTCGTTCTCCTCCTCAGCATGATATGTGCCGATGACATAGAACCGGATCTCGTCCTCAGTCTGGGAGATCAGTTCAAAGGTGTCCGGCGGTATATAGGCGTTGTTGCTGCCCCGGGCGCCGTCCGAAAAGGCCAGCTGCCCCTGATAATCAGCAAAGTGAACATAGCGGTATGTTGTTCCATCCCCCAATACATTGATATTGATGTTGAGCGCTTCCAGATAATCGGGTGTAAACAGCCCCAGCATGGCGGTTTCAAAGTCGTTCCAGGTGGTGATGGAACCATCGCCCACAAAGAAGCGTCCTTCTTCGTTCCCCTCTATCGTCACCGGTGTCCACTCGGTGGTGCCGAAGCCAGTCGCAACAAGGGTAAACTCCGCATAAGCCGTACGGGCTTTCCGGTAGAGGGTCTGCTGTTCTTCTGTGAGGAAATCCGGCGCTTCGCAGTCTGCCTCCGCCACCAGTTCCAGAGCGGCGGCAGTCTCCGGGTCCACCGGGTCCTCCTGCAGCTGGGTCTGGGAAGAGGACGGCTCCGAGCTGCTGTCCGAAGAGGAATTCTCCCCGGTACAGCCGGTCACCGAAAGAGCCAGCAGGATACAGCAGAGCAGAAGAATCCATCGTTTCATACAAAACACCTCATTTCATGATCTGCCGGAAGCACCCGGCAGAGGGGTCCCTTTTTCTTCAGTGTAGCACCTGCCGGTTCCTCAAACAAGGCGTAAAATGTAAAAGCGGTATGTGGAAAACCACATACCGCCTGTGCTGCCCCGGTGGGCAGAAAATGAGCTTATCCTACATGCAGGGTTCCGGAACCGGCTGCGGAGTAAAGGGGTTGACATGCACCATGCAGTGCTTGACCTTGGGGAATTCCTCTTCGATGCAGTCATGTACCCGGTCCGCAACGGTGTGAGCCTCTGCCAGAGTGGAATCCGCATCGGCAGCGATGTCGATCTCCACATAGATGCGGTCGCCGAACAGCCGGGTCTGGAGCCGGTCGATCCCCAGAACACCCTCCTGTTCCAGCGCGGCAGTCCGCATCCGGGCTTCCATCTCAGCAGGGCAGGCACGGTCGATCATCTTGGAGATGGCGTCCTGGAAGATATCCCAGGCAGCCTTGAGGATAAACAGGCAGATTACCACGCTGGCAACCGGGTCCAGCACCGGCATGCCCAGACGGGCGCCCAGTACACCGGCAAAGCTGCCGATGGAGGAAAGGGCATCCGAACGATGGTGCCAGGCATCTGCCATCAGAGCCGAGGATTCGATCTTTTTGGCGGCGGCCCGGGTATACCAGTACATGCCCTCCTTGGAGAGGATGGATACCACAGCGGCGATCAGCGCGAGCTGTCCGGGGACAACCAGTTCCCCGGCGTCACCGAAGATCTTCTGGATGCCGGCCCAGCCGATTCCGGCGCCGGTGGCAGCCAGCATCACCGAGAGCAGGATCGCTGCCACACATTCAAACCGTTCATGTCCGAAGGGGTGTTCCTGATCCGATTCCTGACCGGATAGCTTGACTCCGGCAATGACCACAAAGGTGCTCATCACATCCGAGCCGGAATGGATGGCATCGGAGATCATGGCGCCGGAGTGAGCCAGAACGCCCGCTGCCAGCTTGAAAATGGTCAGGGCCAGGTTGCCGAGAATGGTCACTACCGAGACCCGCATTGCCAGTGCTTCTTTTTGATTTCTGTCCATAAATGTTACCTCCTGAATGGGAAAGATAGCTCTTATGGCACTCATCATCACAACAGTTTGTAAGTCCCGGGTATAAAAAAATACACCCGTGGAACATACTTCCTGTCCCACAGATGTACGAAATAAGTCAGTTCATCTGCTGCCGCCTGAGCGGCCCGGCTCCCAGAGCTTTTCCATACGAAAAGACTCACGGCCTGTTCAGTTTGTACTGTAGTTTCCCCCGGTATTCCGGAAGTCCGATGCAGCGCAAAGAGAATATAGGTATTATACCATACGCAAAAGCAGGTGTCAATGTTCCTCCCCCGGGGACAAAAAACAGCCGTCCGACAGATTTTCTGCCGGACGGCTGTGAGCTGTTCTTTTGGGGAAAATGCTGCGGCGGTCAGCCGCCCAGGGTAATATCCTGCTTCTGGTACCAGGCCAGCGCCTGATGGAAATCCTCGGGCTGGAAATCGGGCCAGAGCCGGTCCACCACATAGAAATCCGCATAGACCGACTGCACCGGCAGGAACCCGGACAGCCGGCGCATGCCGCCCCATCGGATCACAAGATCCACCCGGGACACATCATGGGAATGCAGTTCCCTGTAAATCTGCTTCCGGTCACTTCCGGGACGGTTCAGACCGGCAAGATCCCATTCCCAGCCGTAGTTCACCAGGAAATTCACCCGGATGCCGCCGCCATTCAGATCGGCACGGGCTCCGGTATAGGGCAGCAGCTCTTTGGGGAACACTGCCGCCTCGGTATTCCCGATCACCAGCAGCGAAACCGGCTCGGCTGCGATCAGCTTCACAGCCTCCACACAGGCGGCGGAAAATGCCCGGACCTGTTCCTGGGGCCGGCCGCAGTTATCGGTGGTAAATCCATAGTATGTGATCTCCTCCACTCCGGCCTGACGGGCAAGCCGCAGCAGTTCCAGTCCCGGGGTCAGCCCGTGGACATAGCCGTCCTTTTTCTCCAGTCCCGCCTGACTGGCCCAGCGCCGGTTCCCATCCGGTATAATCCCGATATGCTTGGGGATTCGCATAGCATCACCTTCCTTCGTTTGGAGGAAGTATTGCCCCGCCGGGCAGCCCCTATACAGTCCCGGCAGCCCGGAAACAGCCGCTCCGGAGAAAATCGCATCAGAACCGCTCCCGTGCAGAAAAAAGAGCCTGGAACACAGAACTGTGTCCAGACTCAGCCGGATCATAGGCGCCAGCGATTCCGGTTCTTGCGTCTCGTGACGCTTATGGAAGCAAACAAAAAGAGCCTGGAACGCAAATCCGCATCCAGACTCAGTGTGGTGGTCGGAGTAGCGGGACTCGAACCCGCGGCCTCTTGGTCCCGAACCAAGCACGCTACCAAACTGCGCTATACCCCGACAACGCAAGAAACATTTTACCGTATCCGGCGTGAATTGTCAAGAGCGGATTTGGAAAATCCCGCCGGATCGCTGTAAAATTTTCAAACGGCCTGCTGATCTTCGGTTTCTTCTGTCAGACGCACCTGCTGTGCTGCCAGACAGTCCGCACAGATTCCGCTGAGCAGCAGCTGACGGTCATTGACCAAGAAGCCGGTGGTGCGCATAACATTCCGGTCCAGCTCCGAGATCAGGTCGTCCTCCAGATCCAGAACCTTGCCGCACCGGGTACAGAGCAGATGGGCATGGGGATCGGTACGGATATCGAACCGGTCTCCGCTGACCGGCGTGGCAATCCGCCGCAGGACACCCTGCTCCACCAGCTGATTGAGGTTCCGGTATACGGTACCCAGGCTGATGTTGGGCTGTTCCTTTTTCACGCAGTTATAGACCATTTCCGCTGTGGGGTGGTCCAGCTTTTCATTCAAGGAGTTGAGGATGCTCTCCCTCTGACGGGAGTATTTCATAGTCGATCACCTAAAAACAATTATAGTTATGATTCTTATTATTGATTATAATACTATATCCCAGGTGAAAAGTCAATTCCCACTTTGTGCGGATGCAAAAAAACGGACAGACCGGAATCTGTCCAGTCTGTCCGCTTTCAGTTCGGATCAGAAATTGATCTTACTTTACGATCTCGCCGTAAACTTCGCCCTTGCAGTTGGCAGCATTGGCCTCATCGGTATCGATGTGAACAACAGTTGCATAGTTGGGGCTTACACGAACTACTACATCACCAAAGATCAGGTTTCTCTCCTGAGTGTCAACCTTCAGGCTTACAACTTCGCCGTTGGTTACGCCCAGCTCAGCAGCATCCTCGGGAGTGGTGTGGATATGACGCATGGCAACGATCACGCCCTCAGTCAGCTCCACTTCGCCGCAGGGACCTACCAGCTTGCAGCCAGCAGAACCTTCCAGCACACCGGACTCACGGATCGGAGCATCAATACCGATGGAACGGGCATCGGTCATGGACAGCTCTACCTGGGTCTGCTTTCTGGTGGGGCCCAGAACCGATACTCTTGCCAGAGTCTTCTTGGGGCCTACAACATCAACTCTCTCTTCGCAGGCGAACTGACCGGGCTGAGAGAGGTCCTTCTTCTTATGCAGAACGGCATCTGCACCGAACAGTACCTTCAGGTGCTCATCAGTCAGATGGACATGTCTTGCGCTGGTTTCAACAAGAATCTTCTTTGCCATAATACGATTTCCTCCATTTCAAAAACCACGGCAATTCCTGTCGCGGTGATCCTTAATTTCTCGGAACACCCCTATTATACAACATCTCGCACAGCCCGACAAGTCAATCCGAAAATCCTGCCGGTGATTTTACAAAAAATATACATCCGCTTCCAATGGATCAGAGAATCTGTGCGTTTTGTTCCTCTGCGATGATCTCTGCCAGCCTGCGCAGATCCTCTTCCATCATCGGTTTATAGGAGGGATTGCGCAGCAGGGCTGCCGGATGGAAGGTTGCCATTACAAGGCGTCCGTCCCTCTCCCGGATCTCGCCATGCTGTCTTGTCACCCGGAAATTGGGGTCAAACAGCTGCTGGGCGGCGATCCGCCCCACACACAGAATGATCTTCGGGTCAATGAGCTCCAGGATCTTGTCCAGCCAGGGACGGCAGGCCAGGCATTCCTCCGGCATCGGGTCGCGGTTCTCCGGCGGACGGCACTTCACAATATTGGTGATGAACACATTCCGGTTCCGGGAAAGTCCCACCTGTTCCAGCATCTGGTCCAGAAGCTGTCCGCTGCGTCCCACAAAGGGCTTGCCCTGTTCGTCCTCATTGCGGCCGGGGCCCTCTCCTACGATTACGATCCGGGAATTGGGAACTCCTGCCCCCAATACCGCCTGGGTCCGTCCCTCACACAATCCGCAGTTCCGGCACTGCTGCAGATCCTCCTGCATCTGCCGGAGTATGGCTGTCCGTGACATAACCTGCCTCCTTATCAAAACGATGGATTCTGCAGACCAGTATAGCATATCCCGGCAGGAAAAGTCGATGGATTTCCCGAAAAAAGCCCGCTTCGGGTGACAGACCGGCAGGGTTTGGAATAGGATGGAACATCATCGGAAAAGGAGGATACCAATGGAATACAAACTGGAGTGCCCGGGATTTTTCCTGCGCACTGAAACCTGTACCGGTCCGGTGAACCGGTTTGATGCCGCTGCCCTGGCGCCGGAGCGGCAGACCCTCGCGCTGGAGGGACTGCCGATGGCGGCATCCGTCCGGCTGCTGGGCCTTCTGGCGGACCGGCTGACCCGGATGGAAGTCCGTTTTCAGCCTGTCTTTTCGCCGGATTTCCCCGGAGAACCCGAAGCCCTGCTGATCGGGCCTCTGCTGATCCTGCCGGGAACACTGCTCACCGACCCCGATGCCCGGCTGGCAGCCTGCCACCTGCCGCTGGCGCACCCCTGCCCCAGCCGGGAAGCCCTGGAACAGACAGCCCTGCTGCGCTCCCACCGGGAACGGCTGCTCCGGCAGGGACGGCTCTATCTGCTCACCGGCGCCGCTGCCCGGGAGGAATGCCGCCAGGCAGTCTGCCCCGATGTGGACCCCCGCAAGATCCGCCGTCTGGGGGAACGGCTCATTGCCCAGGAGTTCGCCCGGGGCGAGAGCGGCACCGTCCGGGAGGGGTGGCTTACCGCAGTGGGCGCCGCCGGACAGCAGATCGCCGCCGCCTTCCCCGCAGACTGGCGCATCCTGCGGCTGGAGGACCCCTACGGCGCCTTTGCCCCTGAACTGCTCAGCCAGCTCTCGGCTGCCGCCCGGGAATACCATCAGGAACAGCTGGTCTGCCGCTGTCCGTTGGCGTCGGACGGCACCATCGAGCACCTGTTCCTGCCGGCGCTCCGGCTGGGCTTCGTGACCTCCAACCACTTCCACACCTTCCCGGATGACCCTCAGCGGGTCATCAATGCCCGCCGGTTTGTGAGTGCCGGGACACTCCGCCGGGAAAAGGCTCTTCTTCTCGACCGCAAGCGCCTGCAGCGCCAGAGCCTGACCGGGGCAGCCCGCAGTCTGGCGGAAGCCGGTTCCCTCAGCCGGGAGATAGACACTCTGCTGCTGGGCGACCCCGGCGATCTGTCCGGGGCTCTGGCCCGGGTACTGGCAGAGCTGGAGCAGTCCGGGGTCTTGTAAAAAAGCGCCTCCCTGTGCTACAATCAGGCCAGAGAGGTGATACCGATGCGGGGAAGCATACAGAAACTGACACTGGCAGGACAGGAGATCTCCCTCTACCTGCCGCCCAAGGCACTGCGCAATACGCCCTGCCGCCTGCTGCTGGCAGCAGATGGGGAACTGCTCTTTGAGATCCTCACCCAGCTGGCGAATACGCTGGAAGCACGGATGGCAGAGGAAAACCGGGGTCTGATCCTGGTGGGGCTGCACAGCGAAAACCGGGACGCCGACTACACCCCCTGGCCTGCGCCGGGGTTTGATGAGGACTATCCCGATTTCCCCGGCAAGGCCGGAGAATATCTTCAGTGGATCGACCGGGAGCTGCTGCCGGCACTCCGGGCGGAGTGGCCCATCTCAGATCAGCCCGGCGATGTGGGAATCCTCGGGTTCTCCCTGGGCGGACTGCTGGCCTCCTATGCGCCCTATGTGTCCCCCAGCTTCGGCTATGCCATGAGTCTGTCCGGCTCCAACTGGTACGAAGGGCTGATCCCCTTCTTCCGGGAACATGACCCCCTCACCGACTGCCGGTTCTTCCTGTCCTACGGACGGGCCGAGGGTGCGGGAAAGTTCTCGATGCAGAAAGACGCCGCCGAATGTGCCGAAGCCGCCGCTGCCGCCCTGCGCAGCCGCCTGGGGGACGACCATGTGACGGTGACCAGCGACAGTGGACGCCACACAACCAAGCGGGTGGCCCGGTACACAGCAGCGCTGGCCTGGTTCCAGCTCTATGGGAAACTCCCGGAATAGCAGTCTGACCTGTCCCGGCTGGGATGGAACTCCCAAATCAGCCGGGACATTTTCCAGCCCAATTCATATACAGATGGGATAATTCCGATAAATTATTCCATATTGTGCTGCATTTCAGATTCCAATCTGAAATATCGAACATATTTATACAGATTGTTATTCCAAAATTTGCCCTGGTTCTGCCGCAAGCAGCCGTTCCACAACCCTCCCCGCCGGGCGGCGATTCAGCTCCCAGCGGCAGAGGCTTCCGGGGCTGGGTCACCATGGCAAGCCCCACACCTTTACACCAGAATGGCGGTTTTCGAGGGAAATCTCAGCCGCCCAGACAGACGCAAAAACAGCCCGGCAGATGATCCGGGCTGTTTTTTTGCGGGAAATCCCGCTACAAATTGTATTATTGTTACAGGATTATACAGATCAGGCCGCTGCAGCCCTCGTTGATGATCCGTTCGATGGTCTCCTGCAGCTTGATGCGGGCGTCGCCGGGCATCCGGCTGAGCTTGTTGTGCAGCCCCTCGTTGACCAGCTCATGCAGGCTCTTGCCAAAGATGTTTGACTGCCAGATCTTCTCAGGCGAGTCCTCGAACTCCTTGAGCAGGTACATGACCAGATCCTCCGACTGCTTTTCGCTGCCCACGATGGGGGCCACCTCGGTGGTGATGTCCGCCCGCATCAGGTGGATGGACGGCGCCGAGGCACGCAGCCGCACGCCGTACCGTCCGCCCTGCTTGACGATCTCCGGTTCGTCCAGGGTCAGCTCGTCAATGGACGGCATGACAATGCCATAGCCGGTGGCGTTGACCTGATCGATGGCGTCCTTGATCTTGTCATACTCCCGTTTGGCTGCCGCCAGCTCGGTGATGGACTGCATCAGTTCCTCTTCGTTTTCAATCTCCAGCCCGGAGGTCTCCCCCAGTACCTTATAGAAGAGGCCCTCGTCGATGTTCATGCGGATGCGGGCGGCGCCCTCCCCGGGCAGAACCTCCTTCACCGACGCGTCGGTGACATACTCCGCCTCACAGAGCCGCTGGGCACAGCCGGCAGCGTCCCGGATATGGGTGATGCCCCTGGCTGCCTCGGTGACGCTGTCGAAAAGGCTCCGGCGCAGCCAGTGGTCCGCGGGCAGTGAGAGAATCCACCGGGGCATCTGCACCGCAATCTCCCGCACCGGGAACTGGTACAGTACCTCGGTGAGCACCCGGACAATGTCCTCCCGCCCGAGATCCAGGCAGGACAGCGCCAGCACCGGCACGCCGTACTCCTCCTCCATCTCCTGCCGCACCTTCTGGGCCTGTTCGCTCTGGGGGTCCATGCAGTTGAGCAGCACTACAAAGGGCTTGTGGATCTCCTGCAGTTCCCGGATCACCCGCTCCTCCGCCTCCCGGTACTCCTCCCGGGGAATATCGCTGATGCTGCCGTCGGTGGTTACCACCAGGCCGATGGTGGAATGCTCATTGATGACCTTGCGGGTGCCGATCTCCGCCGCCATATTGAAGGGGATTTCGGACGGGAACCAGGGGGTCATCACCATGCGGGGCGCTTCGTTTTCCACATAGCCGATGGAACTGGGGACAATATAGCCCACACAGTCGATCATCCGCACCCGGAAGGCCGAGCCGTCCTCCAGCGCCACCTCCACTGCCTCCTCGGGAATGAACTTGGGCTCGGTGGTCATGATGGTGCGTCCCGCCGCCGACTGGGGCAGCTCATCCACCGCCCGTTCCCGCCGGGCTTCGTTCTGAATATTGGGGATCACAAGGTTCTCCATGAATTTCTTGATAAAGGTGGACTTGCCGGTGCGCACCGGTCCCACCACGCCAATATAAATATCTCCGCCGGTCCGTTCGGCAATATCCTGATAGATGGTCTGATGTTCCAAAATCTCTTCTCCCCTTTCCCGGTTATCGTACCGCGGGGATCAGCAGCATGCCTTCCCCTGCCGCGCCGTCATCGGTCAGGCCGTTCTCTTCCAGAATGGCTGCCGGCGCCGTGCTGTACCGCTTGGCGATCTCCCAGACCTGCTCCCCGGGCTCCGGGAAGTAGAGAGTCAGGCAGCCTGCGCCCCGCTGTTTGACCGGTTTCTGTTCCTGTACTGCCGCTTCGGTGATGAGCCGGGCAGTCTCCTGCAGAGCCATAGCCGCATCTGCCTTCACCTGGGCCCGGACATTCAGCCCACCGACGGTCCGGGAGCTGTCCTGCAGCTCCACCCGGAAGTCCGCAAGCTGCTCGCCCACAGTGCCGTCCACCGGGATCTCCTCGCTGAAGTCCGCCAGATGCTCAAAGTACTCCGGTTCCCCGCCGGTCTGCACCAGACCGGCGAACCGTACCCGCCCGGTCAGACGCAGGCTTCCCTCGCCGCCGGCGGCACTCTGCTCCGCCAGTTCCGCCCAGAGATCCATCACCTCGCCCGAACCCTCGGGCAGCGGGATTTCCGCCTCAATGGGAGTGTTCCGGTGCACCGGCTCCACGCCCCGCAGCAGCTGGAAGGGACGGGTCTCCTGGGTGGTTTCGTAACAGGTGGAGAAGCAGTCGGTCATAAAGCTGTCGGTTTCATTGGCCATCGCCCAGATCCAGGCGGTCAGGCTCAGTTCCACACTGGCCACGGGCTGCTCATCCGCCGCCACCGAACTGAGTTTGGCATCGGTCCAGTCCACGGTGAAGCTCACCGAACAGATGGCGTTCTCATCGGCGCCTTCGGCGTCCAGGATCTCGCTCACCGGGATCTCCATCTCCTCCCGGTAGAGTGTCCCATCCGGTCCGATGAGCACCAGCTCGGTCACAGCGTCTGCCTTGGCTACCAGCTTGCCGCCCACTGCCTTGAAGGTGGTGTCCCCCACACGGGAGGACGCCCGGAGCAGGGCAGCATCCGAGGGAATCCCGTCCGACAGGCGCTCTTCGCCCCGGGCGGTGAGACTGCGGGTACTGCATCGCAGCAGCTGTCCGCAGCAGAGAGGACGGCACCGGCACTGCATTCCGCTACCCTCAGCCCAGTGCAGAGCCTGGGTCTCACTGGGCGCGGTGACACGGCAGTGCAGCACCACAGCCCCCCGGATCTCCAGCCTGCCCGAATTCACAGCCCGGCAGCTGAAATATCCCGGATAGGACTGCACCGCGATCTGCGGCTTCTGCGGGGCCCGGCGCAGCTCCACTGCCTTGGTATAGGGGAGCTTGACCGTGACCGACGCAGGACGGCCCTCTTCCGACTTATAGAATACCCGGCAGAGCGCTACACCGTCCACGATCAGTCTTTCCCCGCTCACCACTGCCTGATCCACTGAAGTTTCCACACAGCAGCGCAGAATCCGGCTGATTCGGGGATAGTAATCCGCCAGCAGCATATCGCTCTCCACTGCCTGTTCGGTATTTATATCAAGGATCGTTTCGTTGACAGTGATCGGTTTGCGTTCCAGAGAAAGCTCCATAATAACACCCTTTCCTTACCAGTTTACTGCTTCACTTATATTCAACGGACAGTCGGTTTAGCACCGGATACGGCAAAAAAGCTCCTCCAGTGTGGAGGAGCTTTGGGAGGAGGCAATGCCGACAGGGGAGTTCAGCGGGCACTGTCCGACCGGACGCCCAGCAGTACCCGCAGGATTGCGCTCAGGAATCTGGGGCTGCGGTAAACCATGATTTTCACTGTTATCACCTCGATTGCATTATCGTTTCACCAGACCGATGACCACCACGCCGATCAGGAACAGGCACAAAAAGACCAGAATGACATTGTATGTACAAAGCAGTCCCAGCACCACACCAGCTGCAAAAGCCAGTGCCGCTGCGGTAAAGCACCGTGCCAGATCCCCGCCGGAGCCACGGCAGCCCATGGTCATTCCCCCTTTCTGTGCGTTCTACCCCATTATACGCAGCAGACCGGGGAAGTGTTACCATGTAAAATACGCCGGCTCCGGGAGAGATCCCGAAACCAGCGTATGAAAAGCCAGATTTACATAAACCGCAGATAGCGGATCAGCAGATAGTTTGTCTGAGTGAAATAGTAGAGAAAATTCAGCGCTATGAGTGCGAGGCTCACACCGAAGTCCCGGAAATCCCGGCGGTACAGAGTGTAAAAGACCACACCCAGTGCCAATACTGCCCCGACAATACCGGTCATGGACGGCACATCGGGAATGGGATTGACCACATACAGGCAGTAGGAGTGGAACAGCCGGGCGAACAGGATGCCCATATCCATATTCCGGGTCAGGAAGCCCAGCAGGAAGAGCAGTGCCGGCAGCACCACATAGAGGTAGACCAGCCACTGCCACATTTTCTTCAGTTCAAAGGGTTTCTTCTCGCTCACAGCCAACTTACTCCTTTCCAGATTCCTCTTGTGCCGACGACGGTACCGAAGTGGCGCCGCCCCGCTCCTTGAGCAGCGGGATCAGTCCGTCGGTACAAGTCACAGTGCCGTCGGTTTCGATCCACATCACCTCTGCGCCATGCTGTTCCGCCAGCGCCTTTCCCTCCTCCATGGGAAGGATAAACAGCGCTGTGGAGAGCATATCCGCCAGGCCTGAATCCTCACAGACAATGGTCACCGAGCTGAACCGGTCAGCGGGCATCAGGGTTTCGCCGTCAATGATATGATGCACCTTGACGCCGTCTACCATATAATAGCGCTGGTAGTCGCCGCTGGTCACCACCGAGATGTTGTTGGCGATCACCGAGTCCACATAATCCCCCGACTCCATCGAGGCGGACGGGTCCTGGATGCCGATGACCCAGGCGGTCTTGCTGCCGTCTGCCGGGGCATCCATCACCCGGACATTGCCGCCGCTGCTCATGGCAAAGGAGGTGAATCCATCGGCATAGAGCTTCTGGGCGATCTGTTCAGTGGCATAGCCCTTGGCAACCGCGCCCAGATCCAGCGAGGCCTCGGGGTCAGTGAGATAGACTGTCCCCGCCTCCCGGTCAATGACCAGGCTGTTGATGTCAGTGTGCTGGGCAGCTGCTTCCAGTTCCTCCATGGGCGGCAGTTCACCGTTCTCGGTGCCGATGTACCGCTCCCGGTACTCATGCCAGATCTCCAGCACCGATCCCATGCAGACATTCACAGCTCCCTGGGACTGCTCCTCCCACTCCACACACTGCTCCAGCAGGTCGATGAGCGGCTCGTCCACCTTGACCGGAGCAATGCCGGCATTGTCATTGATGGTCTTGACATTGTTCATGCCTTCATAGCTGTTGTAGCGGTCAAAGAGCTGATTATAATAGAGAAGCAGTTCATGCATCTCTTCGGAATAGCGGTCGAAATCCTCACCGGTATGGGTATAGCCCACATTCTGCACAATGGTATCAAAGGTATCCATATACGAGATCCGGTAACGGCTCCATTCCGGCTCCGGTTCTGAGCCGGCAATACATCCGGTGAGCAGCAGGATGGAAGCCAGTGCCGCAGCTGTAAATTCTCGGACGGTCTTGAAAGTCATCAGATCACAGTTCCTTTATTATAGCAGTATTTGTCCGGCTGTCCGGAGAGGACAAGCAGACTTATAAATAATTATACCGCAGACTGTCACGACTTTCAAAAGAAAAATTACGCAGAAACTGAATTTTTTTGCTTTGAAATGCATAGCAAAACTGCTATTTTTTCGTGATATTTTTATTGCAATAATGACAAAAAATTGTCCAAGTCGTACAACAAAGCCAAATTTGCTTGATTTTAGGACACACTTTCGTTATAATTTATATAGTTGATGGCATCTTGTTGGATGCCATGAAATGAAATTAGCTTTATGCTAAGGGAGGATTTTTACAATGAAGAAGATTGTTGCTATCACTCTGGCTCTGCTGGTTCTGGCTGGCTGCTCCTCTGAGACCTACACCTCTGGTCTGGGTATGGTAAACTCCATCGGCAGCTCCAAGTCCGCTACTGAAGAGGCCGCTGGTCTGGCTCAGGCTGACGTTACCGCAGCTTCTGTAATGCTGGACTCCAAGGGCACCATCGTAGGCATTTCCTTCGATGTTGTTCAGACCAAGGTTAACTTCGATGCTACCGGTACTATCACTACCGACCTGGCTACCGAGTTCAAGACCAAGAAGGAACTCAAGGAAGACTACAACATGAAGCCCGCTTCCGCCATCGGCAAGGAGTGGTATGAGCAGATCGACGCTCTGGAGCAGTACGCTATGGGCAAGGCTGCTTCCGACTTCGTAGCTACCCCCACCAAGGCCAGAGATGAGAACCACACCTCTGTTCCGGATGTAGAAGACCTGGCTTCTTCCTGCACCATGGACATCGGCGACTTCCTGGCTGCTGCTGAGAAGGCTGTTGCCAACGCCAAGTAAGTTTTCTTACGATTTCAAAAAAGCACCGGAGTAATCCGGTGCTTTTTTATATCCGGGAATTTCCTGACCCCCGGCCCCATCCATAAAAAGCCTCTCTGTCCCGCTATGGGGCAGAGGGGCTTTTTTCTCAGTGGCTTTGCTTCATTGCCGGACTCCGCTTTATGCTTCTTCCGCAGTCACCCGTTCCGCGAACTCGGTGTTCACCAGATCGTCATAGGCGACCCGTTCCTCCAGCTGACCGGCCTGCTGCATGATGTCCTGGAGCTTTTCAAACCCCGGACGGCTCATCACCGGTGTGTGGGCCCAGGCATCAATGGCCTTGTAGTTCTCCACCACCGAAACCAGCACTTCCAGGTCGGTATCGGCAAAGTAGGGCTGCAGCACTTCTGCCACCTCTTCGGCAGAATGCTCCTCCACCCACTTCTGTCCCCGGTACACAGCCCGGGTAAAGCCCTCAAAGAGTTCGGGGTCCTCCTCAATCTTGCTGCCGGCTGCAAAGTAGGCTGTAAACGGCACCTCGCCGCTGGCCTCGCCCACCGATGCCAGGATATAGCCCTGGCCCTGCATCTCCATGGCAGAAGCTGTGGGTTCAAAGATGGTGACATAGTCGCCGGTGCCCGCCGCAAAGGCCGATGCCATCAGCGAAAAGTCCACGCTGTCATCAAACAGCACATCTTCCCCGGGGGTGAGCCCGTGTTCCCGCACCACATATTCCAGAGTCATATAGGGAACGCCGCCCTTCCGGCCCGGCAGCAGATGGCTGCCCTTGAGATCCTCCCACTGGAAGTCCTCATCAGGTTCCCGGCCCACTAGGAAGGAGCCGTCCCGCTGGGTGAGCTGGGCAAAGACCTGGGGATAATCCTCCCGGCCCTCGCCCATCACATAGATGGCAGCTTCCGGCCCGGCCAGACCGATGTCCACACTGCCGGACAGCACTGCCGCCATCACCTTGTCAGCTCCCTGGCCCACAGTGAGCTCCACCGAGAGCCCTTCCTCCGCAAAGAAACCCTGGCTCATTGCCACATACTGCGGCGCGTAAAAGACCGAGTGGGTCACTTCACAGACATCGATGGTGCGCAGGCCATCGGCTTCCTCCTGGGAGGTACAGCCGCTCAGGGAGACCATCGTCAGCACAGCCAGCATGGCTGCCAGCACACGAACACACTTCTTCAAACTCCATCAGCTCCTGTCATACAATACAAAATTCAGTCAGCGTCTGCGCCCCCGCAGAACCCGGTTCTCCACCAGGGTGATGCAGCGGTACATACCCACTGCCATCAGCGCCAGAATGATCACGCCGGTCATCACCAGATCCAGCTGGAACACCTGCCCGCCATAGACAATGAGGTACCCCAGTCCCGCCTTGGACACCAGGAATTCCCCGGCGATGACTCCCACCAGCGAAAGCCCGATATTGATCTTCAGGGAGTTGAAGAGCACCGGGATATTGGCAGGGAATACAATCTTCCGGAAGATCTGCTGACGGCTGGCCCCGAAGGTTTCTGCCATGCGGATCAGTTCCGGGTCGGTGGAACGGAAGCCTTCCAGCATTTCCAGTACAGTAACGATCATAGAGATCGCCACAGCCATCACAATGATCGCCTCTGTACCGGCGCCCACCCAGATGATGATCACCGGGCCGAGGGCAATTTTGGGAAGGGAATTGAGGACCACCAGATAGGGTTCCAGGATTTTGGAAACCAGTTCCGACTGCCAGAGCAGGATCGCCAGCAGCAAGCCTCCGAACGCACCGATGACAAACCCGGTGAGGGTCTCATAGAGTGTAACGGAAAAATGCATGAGGATCTGATTGTCTGCCAGGGAGAAGAGGGTATCCAGAATCCGGGAGGGACTGCTCATGATAAAGCTGTCGATCCAGCCCAGCCGGGCAGCGATTTCCCACAGCAGCAAAAGTCCCACCAGGACGCCTGCCCGCCAGAGGGTGATCTCCTGTTTCTGCCGCCGGACCTGCCGCAGATAGGCTCTGCGCTCCGCCGAGAGCTCTGCGCCGGCGGTCGTATTGCCGCCCGGAGGTGTGCATTTGTGGTTCATCACGATTCACGCAGCTCCTTCCATATCTCGTTGGAGTATTCATTGAACCGGATATCGTCCCGACGCTCCAATGGAGTGAGATCCCCGAGTTCAATGGTATGGATCTGTTTGATCCGGGCCGGACGCCCACTGAGGACTACCACCCGGTCCGACATACTGACGCTTTCCGGAATATCATGGGTCACCATGACCATGGTCTGCCCTTCCCGGCGCAGGATCGAGTAGATATCATCGGTCACAGTCAGGCGGGTCTGATAATCCAGTGCAGAAAATGCCTCATCCAGAAGGAAAATTTCCGGCTTGACTGCCAGGGTACGGATCAGTGCCACCCTTTGCCGCATTCCTCCGGAAAGCTGGGAAGGATATCGGTCCCGGAAATCCCAAAGACCATAGGTCCTTAATAATCCCCTGGCATATTCTATGTTTTCGGGGGTCAGACGGTTCCGGATTTCCAGACCCAGCAGGATATTTTTATATATGGTACGCCATTCCAGCAGATTGTCTTTCTGCAGCATGTAGCCGATTTTTCCGCCAGGGCCGGTGATGGGTTCTCCATCCAGCAGCACCTTCCCCTCCGACGGACGCTTGAGCCCTGCCATAATGGTAAGCAAGGTGCTTTTTCCACAACCGCTGGGCCCCACAATGCTGACAAATTCCCCCTGGGAAACAGTCAGACTGATATTCTCAGCAGCAGTGAGTTCCCCATCCGGCGACTGATACCGGGCTGTGACATTCTGCATGGTGAGAAGTTCCCGCATTCTCATCACCTCACTGATTTGTAGTAAATTTGCAGAAAAGTTCCTGCATAGTCCATTATATGGCTGGAATTTCAAAAGGTGAGAAAAACGCCCCCCACAGTCCCATGGGAACTGTGAGAGGCGTTTGAAGAAACTCCCGATTTACTTGTCATCAAAGCCATTGGGATGGTCCCGGTGCCACTTCCAGGCCGAAGCCAGAATGGTATGGGCATCGCTGTGCTGCGGCACCCAGCCCAGCACTTCCCGGGCCTTGCGGTTGGAAGCGATGAGCACCGCCGGATCGCCGGCCCGCCGGGGCGCCAGCTTCACCGGGAAGTCCACACCGGTCACCTCCCGGGCGGCTTCCACAATCTCCCGCACCGAAAGCCCGTGCTCACTGCCCAGGTTGAAGATCTCGCTCTTACCGCCCCGGAGCAGGTATTCCAGTGCCAGCCGGTGAGCCGAAGCCAGATCGCTGGTGTGGATATAGTCCCGGATGCAGGTGCCGTCGGGAGTGGGATAGTCGGTGCCGAAGATGGAAACGCTCTCCCGCTTGCCCTGTGCCGCCTGGAGTACCAGCGGGATCAGATGGGTTTCGGGGGTATGGTCCTCACCGATGAGTCCGCCCGGAGAGGCGCCCGCGGCATTGAAGTACCGCAGGGATACATATTCCAGGCCATAGGCGGTATGGCACCAGTGCATCAGCCGCTCCATCGCCAGTTTAGTCTCCCCGTAGGTGTTGGTGGGGGACTTGGGACTGTCCTCCACAATGGGAGTGATCTCCGGCTCCCCATAGACTGCCGCCGAGCTGGAAAAGACGATCTTCTTCACATCATGGCGCTCCATGGCCCGCAGCAGTGCCACGGTGGCACAGAGGTTGTTTTCATAGTAGAGCAGCGGGTCCTTCATGCTCTCCCCCACCTGGCTGGCTGCCGCAAAGTGCAGCACCGCCTCAATGGAATGCTCCGCAAAGACCTGGTCCATAAACGCCGGGTCGGAAATATCCCCCACATAGAGGGGTGTATCCCCTACCGCAGCCCGGTGGCCCCGGGTGAGGTTATCCACAACGATGCAGTCAAACCCGGCCTGACGCAGTCCCTCCAGACAGTGGCTGCCCACATATCCGGCGCCGCCGCATACCAGAATTGCCATCTTTTTCAGCTCCTTCTTATTCGACAGATTTCTTCCTTTAGTATAGCGGGTTCTGCCAGCCGCTTCAAGGGAATTTGTGAAAATCCCGCAAAATCAAAAACTCCCCCGCACATCAGAATGCGGGGGAGTTTTGAACAGATCTGTCTGTTACCGACAGTCAGAACCGGTTACCGTCCGGTGCTGGGGTTTTCCTTGTCACCGGTGGAGGAGGAAGTCTCGTCCTCGGTGCCGTCAGCAGTCAGCAGCTCCGATTCAATGTCCTCAAAATCATACCAGATCTTGTGAACAGTACCGATCTCCAGACCGTTGATGGTATAGGTCACACCGTTCTTGCGAACCTTCAGAGTGATGTCCTCACCCTTCAGCGCACGGGCCACACTGGCCGGGAAGTAAGGCAGGCCAGTGGCGTTGAACTCAATGGTTTCGCCTTCCTTGCCATCCTCGATGAGCTTGGCAATCTCGTCCTTGAGCTCGTCCCACTTCTCGTTGCCGTAGTAGTCGGAGTATTCACGGCTGGTGCTGGGTGTGGGATCAGGATCGGGTGTGGGGGTTGTGGGCTTTGTGCCAAAACGGATAGCCGCACGGAATGTATCACGAGCTCCCTCAAGTGCAGAAACAGCACTTGTAATATCCCCCGAGTCATCGGCGCTTGCCAGAGCATCCTTAGCAGTCTGAATTGCAGCTTCAAAGGTGCTGTAATCGCTTGCGGTAACCCACTGCTTACCGGATTCTACTGCATCTGCGCTCTCAGCCTGCTCTACACTTGCAAGCAGTGCTTCAGCTGCCTTAATGGCTTCAGTCAGAGGAGCGCTACTGAACGAAGCAGAACCCTGGGTTCTATCAAAACCTGACTGAGCGGATTCCAAAGCGGAAACAGCAGCTTCCACTTCCTCCTTGGAGGCATCTTCCTTGTCTACAACAGCCTGTGCAGCCTTAATTGCAGCAGAGAAAGTATCGATCTCGCTCTGTGTAGCCCAATACTCAGAGCTGGTCACACCCTTGCCATCCTCGCTGGCAACAGTGGCATCCAGAAGAGCCTGTGCATTGGCAATAGCAGCCTTCAGAGCAGTCTTATCCACAGTTTCAGAAGAAGGTGTACCGAATACGCTGTTCTTCCAATCAGGGTTATCCTTGATGGAAGCAGGCAGTTTGCTTTCCAGACTATCAATATTGGAGAACGAGTTGCCCTGCAGATTGAGGTTTTTCAGCTTGCTGAAACCGCTCAGATCTGTGAGAACGCTGATCAGGTTGTCGCTGAGATCGAGAGTTTCCAGACTGGTCAGACCAGAAATCTTGCTCATATCTTCAATGTTGTTGCCGCTGGCCTTCAGGCTGGTCAGTCCAGTGGGCAGGCCGGTAAGGTCGCGTACCTTGGTATTGGACACATCCAGGTCGGTCACGCTGGCAGGCACCTTGGAAACATCCGTAACAGCTGTGCCGGATACATTCAGAGTCTTCAGGCTGGACAGGCCAGACAGCTTGGACAGATCTGCGAGAGAGGCATTATCCGACAGATCCAGGGTCTTCAGGCTTGTGAGACTGGACAGAGCTGACAGGTCCTGAATATTGTTGCCGGACAGTGTCAGACTTTCCAGGCTTGTGAGCTTGGACAGAAAACTCAGATCCTGTACCTGGCTGTCAGTCACAGTCAGCTCCTTCAGGCCGGTGCAATTCTCCAGGCCCTTCAGTGCGCCCAGGCTCAGGCTGTCAATGGTCAGGGTTTCGATAGCAGCGGCTTCGCCCTCTGTCAGCTTTCCATCATCGTTCGAATCACCGGCTGCCAGCATAGCGTTATAGAGCTTACTCTCCCATACATCGCCATCCGGATAGCCCTTGGTAATTTCGTCTTCCGGTGCTGCAAATGCCACCGAGGCCGTCGAAACACTCATCATGGCAGCAAGCAGCAGAGCTACTAGCTTTTTGTTGTTCATTTCATTCTCTCCTTTACAATTTTTCGCATGCAAGTCTGCATCTCCAACCTGCAGACCTGTATACAGTACCGATTATACCCACCCCCGGATTTATGCGTCAACGTGGGGTTTGGAATTTCTACATGCCTGAGCCATAATTTCAGTATTTTGAATGAAATGCGCAAATTTTAATTATATTTTGTTAGTTGTTTGTCCAATATATAACATATTATTGTGTTCTTCATTTTTCTCTGTCACTTATACACAAAGCATGAAAATTCTGTGAAATCCATCCGGGTTCTGTGGTAAATCGCCCATATCTGTGCTATACTCAAGGTATAGAAAACAGGTTTACACACCACCCCTGAAATGATCAAAAAAGGAGGATATTATGAGGGAAATCAGTGTATTTGATGTGGTTGGCCCCAATATGATCGGGCCGTCCAGTTCTCACACCGCCGGTGCCCTGCGTATTGCACTGATGGCTGGAAAGATCTCCAAAGGCAAGCCGAAAAAGGTAAAGTTTATCCTGTATGGCTCCTTTGCCATGACCTATAAGGGCCACGGTACCGACAAGGCTCTGCTGGCTGGTATTCTGGGCATGAATACCGAGGATTATCGCATCCGGGATTCCTTCCGTCTGGCGGATGAGGCAGGGATTGAATATGAATTTGTCCCCTGTACTGAAAACAAAGGATACCATCCCAATACCGTAGAAGTGGTCATCACCAATGAGGAAGGCGTTACCACTTCCATTCTGGGTGTTTCCATCGGCGGCGGCAATGTCAAGCTCAAGCAGATCAATGGCGCTGACATCAGCCTGTCCGGCAATCTCACCACCCTGTTTGTACAGCAGTATGACCGTCCGGGTGTTGTGGCGCATATCTCCAAGTGTCTGAACGATCACAATGTCAATATTGCGTTCATGAAGCTCTACCGCGACAATAAGGGTGAAAATGCCTATACTATCATCGAAACCGATGAAAAACTTGATGAGCGTCTGGTAGACGAGATCCAGGCAAATCCCAATATCAAAAGTGCCATTGTCATTGAACTGTAAGGAGGGGTATTACTATGGATTTTTCGTCTGCAGCAGAACTGCTTAAAATCTGTCAGGCCAGCGGGATTCCGATCTCCCAGGCCATGATCGACCGGGAAACCCTCTATCTGGGTGCCGATACTGTAACCACCTATTCCCGGATGGAACATTCCTATGAAATTATGAAGAATGCGGTCCACAGTGCCGTCACCGAAGATATCCGCTCCATTGGCGGACTCATCGGCGGCGAAGCCAAGAAGATGGACGCCTATCGTGCCAGCACTGAAAAGCCGCTCTGCGGTTCGGTGATCTCCAAGGCCATCGGCTATGCCATGGGCGTGCTGGAAGTCAACGCCTCTATGGGCCTCATTGTCGCCGCTCCCACTGCCGGCAGCTCCGGTGTCATTCCCGGCGTCTTTGTGGCGCTCCAGGAGGAGTATGGCTTCACCGATGACCAGATGGTCCGTGCCCTGTTCAATGCCGGTGCCATCGGCTACCTCATCACCCGCAACGCCACTGTTGCTGGCGCCGAGGGCGGATGTCAGGCTGAAGTGGGTGCTGCCAGTGCCATGGCTGCCTCTGCCGCTGTGGAACTCATGGGCGGTACACCCGAACAGTGCATGAGCGCTGCCGGCACTGCCATCACCAACATTCTCGGCCTGGTCTGCGACCCCATTGCCGGACTGGTGGAAGCCCCCTGTCAGAAGCGGAATGCCATGGGCGCTTCCAACGCCATTGTGGCGGCTCAGATCACCCTGGCTGGCGTGGGCAACCTGCTCCCGCTGGATGAGGTCATCGATGTGATGTACTCGGTAGGCCGGAGCATTCCCTTTGAGCTGCGGGAAACTGCTCTGGGCGGTGTGGCTGGTTCTCCCACTGGCTGCCGTCTTTCCAAGCAGATCTTCGGCTGATCCGCACAGAATCGCAAAAAAGGGAAAGGACCGTTTCCCCGCCTCCTAATAAGAAAACATGAGAGAGTCCAGTAAAATCAATGTTTTCAGAGGCAAGGAACACGATGTGAAGTCAAAAAATCAAATACTGGCAGGACAAAAGGTGCTGATGTGAAATATCAGCACCCTTTTCCTGTCCCAAACGCCATAGGAAATCCTATGGCGTTTTTTACTTTCCATCAAGTACACGGAAAATTGTATTGAAAGGGGTGAGAAATCGAAGGTATTTCTTCATGTAGGAAATGCAAATCAAGTGTCCATAGGTTTTCCCACATAGAGAAGCAGGTGGGCACAGAATTGAATTTTCCCCGAAAACGAACACTTTTCCAGACCGCCGGAGGGAGGTGAGATTATGGCGGTATTTCGCATTGAGAAAACCCGTGACTACACGGTGATGGCAAACCACCATCTGCGGAACACGGCGCTGTCGCTGAAAGCGAAGGGGCTGCTGTCCCTCATGTTGTCCTTGCCGGAGGATTGGGATTACACCACCAAAGGTCTTGCACGGATATGCCGGGATGGAGTGGACAGCATTTGCGCTACGGTCCGGGAGCTGGAGGATGCGGGGTACATTATTCGTGAAAGAGTCCGTAACGCCAACGGACGGCTCGGCAGCATCGAGTACACGATTTTGGAGCAGCCCAGGCCGCCGGAACCTAAACCGGGAAAACCTGAACGGGAAAATCCAGTTCAGGTAAAACCAGTCTTGGATTCTCCTGCCTTGGGAAAACCTGAACAGGAAAAACCCGCACAATTAAATACTAAAGTATCAAGTAAACAAGGATCAAAAACTGATTCATTAAGTACAGAAGGATCAAATCCTATCCAATCAATCCCCCAAACCCCCGCAGGGGGCAGACGGACTGGACGGGACTGGATGCAGGAGCGAGAGAACTATCGGGAACTGATTTTGGAGAATATCGAGTATGACTATCTATGCCGGGATGACCGGCTGGACCGGGATATGCTGAATGAATTGGTTGAGCTCATGGTGGATACCGTCTGTTCCCGCAGGGAGACGATCCGCATTGCCGGGGACGACTATCCGGCGGAGGTGGTGAAATCCCGGTTCCTGAAGCTGAACAGTTCCCACATCGAGTATGTGTTGGACCGTATGCGGGAGAACACCACCTATGTCCGCAATATCAAGAAATATCTGCTGGCTGCCCTGTATAACGCCCCGGCCACCATCGACAGCTACTATGCGTCCCTGGTAAACCACGATCTGTACGGCGGCGGAGAAAGGAGATGATGACTTATGCAGGAAGAAGTCACCCAGCGCACCGTTGCCCTCTGCGTGGAGGCCACCAGGCTCTCCGCCGGGATGCTGCAACAGGCCATGAAAAAAGTGCTGGACGAGATGCAGAAAGGAGTAACCGGCCACAAGACCAAGCTGCACCACGGCAAGCA
>ERZ857521.132-NODE-132-length-116346-cov-7.499755_pt1 | contig 116346 bp, 123 predicted proteins | sample MGYA00519701_ERZ857521 | MGnify/ENA primary metagenome ERZ857521 (study PRJEB31778, sample SAMEA3449346) | human gut metagenome | biome: human gut; feature: human-associated habitat; material: faeces | place: United Kingdom | collected 2010/2012 ...
GAGGAGCATATATGTTGTGCAATAGGAGATAAAAAACATCAAGCAGGTGTTGATAGTAAAAAGGAATGGATAAAAAGTAAATTAAAAGATGGTCATATTTTTAGAAAATTAAATACAAGAGGAAAAATATTTATTGAATATGAGCCAATAGAAACAGCGTGGATTCCTATTAGTGGTAAAAATTATGAATATATTTATTGCTTATGGGTAGCAGGAAGTTTTAAAGGAAAAGGAATTGGGAAAGAATTACTAGAATATGCAATAAACGATTCAAAAGAAAAAGGCAAAAGTGGAATATGTACTCTAGTTTCTAAAAAGAAAAAACCTTTTATTGGAGAGAAGAAATTTTTTGAACATTATGGATTTAAAGTTGTAGATACTATTGGAGATTATGAACTATTAGCATTACAATTTGATGATAGCGAAACTCCTAGATTCAATGATAATGCAAGAACTATGAAAATAGATAATCAAGATTTCACTATTTATTATAGCAACGAATGTCCTTATGTAGAATATGAAGTAAATGAATTAACTGAATATGCAAAAGAAAATAATATAAAAATCAATTTTATAAAAGTAGATTCATTAGAAAAAGCAAAGAATGCACCTTGTATTTTCAATAACTGGGCTAATTTCTATAAAGGAGAATTTATATCTAATACTATATTAAATGCTAATTCATTTGAAAAGTTAATTAAATAACAAATTACAATAGATAGAGGAGATTGAATGATGGTAAATATTCTAATTCATGGACTTGGACAAAATGAAACAAGTTGGAATGAAGTAAAAAATCAATTAAATAATAGTGAGATAAATGTTGAAACACCTAATTTATTTTCTATCGTAAAAAATTATCAAGTAAATTATGAAAATATGTATAAAACATTTGCCGATTATTGTAATAGTTTTAATGAAAAAATAAATTTAGTAGGGCTTTCTCTAGGTGGAATACTTGCTATTGATTACATAGCAGAATTCCCAGAGAAAGTAAATTCAATAATACTAATAGGGACACCCTACGAAATACCAAAGACTATATTTACTATACAAAACATTATTTATAAGTTTATGCCTAAAAGAATATTTGAAAAAATAGGTTGCCCTAAAAAAGATATGATTAGATTATTAAAATCAATGAGTGAATTATCTATTCCAGACAAAGCACCAAATATAAAATGCAATACACTAATTATATGTGGAGAAAAGGAAAAAGATAATATAAATATGAAAAGTGCAAAGCAGTTAAATAAGGTAATACAAAATAGTAAATTTAAGATTATAGAAAATGCAGGACATGAAGTAAATATTGATAATCCAAAAGAACTTGCAAATATAATTAATGATTTTTGGAAAGATAATAAATAACACAAATTACAAGTTATAGGAGAAATAAATGATAAGAAAATTTGAAAAAAATGATATAAATCCTGTAATGCAAATATGGAAAAATGAAAATATAAAAGCTCATAAATTTATATCAAAAGAATATTGGAAAAATAATTATAATTATGTAAAAGAAATTCTAGCAAATGCAGAAATATATGTTTATGTTTTAAAAGAAAATATTGTAGGATTTATAGGAATAAATGAGAATTATATTGAAGGAATTTTTATTGATACAAATAATCAATGTAAAGGAATAGGAACATCTTTATTGAATAAAGTAAAAGAAAACAGAGATAATTTGACATTAAGTGTATATAAGAAAAATATAAATGCTATCAATTTTTATAAAAAGAATGATTTTATAATTACAAGCGAAAATATAGATAAAGATACAGCTGAAATAGAATACACAATGACTTGGAATAAGTAAGAGCCAAATTACAAATTATAAAACAAAATAGCAGTTTAATGTACTGCTATTTTTTCATTTCACGATAATTATTCCCCCCATTGAACCATAGAATCTAAAATAGGCTTTAAGCTCCAACCAGTATCTGTAAGAGAATATTCAACTCTAGGTGGAACTTCAGCAAAAACTTCACGATGAATAAGATTAGATTTTTCCATATCTCTTAATTAGTAATGAAATGTCCTGTGTGTGGTGGCAATATGGATATGAATTTAAGAAAAGATGAAAATTATGTTCAAGATGAACATTGGTATGAAATGTCGCAAAGATATGATGAATTTTTAAATAAAATTCAAAATAAGAATATGGTATTATTAGAAATAGGAGTTGGATTTAATAATACATCAGGAATTATTAGGTTTCCTTTTGAGCAAATGACGGCAAATAATTTACGAACAACACTTATTAGAATAAATAAAGATTATCCAAGTCCAATGTTAGAAATAGAAAATAAAACAATTTCGTTTGATGAAGATACAAACAAAATAATAGAAGATTTAAAGGAGTAAATAAAAATGATAATAAATACAGGATGCAGAACAGCTTAAAGGATATACTCATAATTGTACAATTAGCTTTTTAGATTTGTACGAAAAAGTTAAAAGAAATGCACCAGATTTGAGACCTCCAACAAAAGAAGAACAAATTAGAATAGCAAAAGAATTTGCTAAAATAGGAAAATCAAACAATATTACAATTCATGCTTGTTGCGAAAAGAATTTCTTATCAGAATATGGTTTAAAATGTAATGGTTGTATGAGTCAAGAAATTATAGAAAAATCAATTAAGTGTAAATTAGAGCCACCTAAAAAGAAAAATTTAAGGCAAGAATGTAATTGTCTTATGGGAAGTGATATAGGAGCTTATAACACATGTGGGCACTTATGCAAGTATTGTTACGCAAATGCCAATAAAAATCTAGTTATTGAAAATATGAAAAAACATAATGAAGATTCTCCATTTTTAATTGGTAATTATGAAAGTGGAGATAAAATAGCAGAAGCAAAACAGAAAAGCTGGATTACATATCAAAATGAACAAATTAGTTTTATATAAAAAAAGCAAGTATTTTAATTGCTTGCTAATTTTTATGATATAATATTTATTGAAAGAATGATAAGGAGATAAAACATGAAAAGATACAATAAAAATGAAATTGACAAGTTAGCAGAAATCTTAAAAAATGATGGAGTAATAAGTGTTCCAACAGATACTGTATTTGGAGTATGTGCACATATTAATTCAATAAATGCATATAACAAATTAATAAAGACGAAAAATAGACCAATTACAAAACCTTTTCCAATAATGTGTGCAGATAAAGAACAAATAAAAGAAATTGCAATAATAGATATTAGAACAGAAAAGTTAATTCGAAAATTTATGCCAGGACCAATTACTTTAGTTTTAAGAAAAAAAGAAGGACTACCAGAGTATATTACTAATGGATGGGATACCATTGCAGTAAGACTGGCAACATCAAAAGCCTTAGAAGAATTAATTAGAAAAACAGGGAGTCCACTTTTTATGAGTAGTGCTAATCAAAGTGGAGAACCTACATGCAAAAACTTAGATGAAATAGAAAGATGTTGTTCTAATTTAGATGGAATGATGGAGGGAGAAATTTCATTTGGTATTGGGAGTACAATAGTTGATTGTACTTCAAATGAATTGAAAATTTTACGAGAAGGTCCAATTTCTATTGAACAAATAAATGATACTATAAATTAATATCAAGTATTGATTTTATTTATAAAATGAAGTATAATGAATATACTAATATTGATAAATTAATTTATCAAATAAATTAGGCGCACAATTAAGCCTTTGATTAATTTCATAAATAAGTGCAAATAACACATTAGGTTAGAAACGAGCCTTTAGTATTTTTTACTAAAAACGGGTTTCCTGAAAAATTATGGGGGTACTTGAAAAAGTATCTCCATATATTTGTTATTGGGAGGAATTAATGAAAAATCAAAAGAAGATAAAATTAGAAAAATTAAATTTTTTTGTTATAGATGATAACTATATTAAGTATTTAAGCCAATTTGATAAGCATATTGCATATAATAAAAGTGAAAAAAGACCTTATATTGGAGTGGTAATTATTGTTGAAGGGCATTATTATTTTGCACCTTTATTTTCTCCTAAGCCAAAGCATAGAACATATAAGAATAATTTAACTTTAAAGTTTAATAGCAGGAATTATTGTATCAATAATCGTTGGAATAATTATAAATATAATTTGTTAATAATGAGAATGGAGGAATAATATGATAGAGATAGTATTTGAGAAAAATAAGAATAAAGTAATAGCTTATGATAATAAAAAACAAATAGGAGAATGTGATTTTGAAGAAACAAATGATGTTTGGAATATAATACACACAGAAGTAGATAGTAATTATCAATGTCAAGGAATAGCAAGAAAACTAGTAGAAAATGTTATAGAAAATTCAAAAAAGTATAATAAAAACATAAAAGCAACTTGTTCGTATGCAAAAAAAGTAATAGAAAACAAGTAAGAAAAAAGGCAGCCAATTGAGCTGTCTTTAATTATAACTTTCTACATATAAAGCTTTTGCAATATATGGGATTATTTCTTTATAGTCGTACCAACCAGAACTTTTATTATCATCTTTTCCACCATTAGGATTTGAAACATATACCATGTTATTATCATCAGTGGCAAGTAAAACCATATAATGAGAAGCTGTAGTCCAACGATTATCATGAGGTTTATTCCATACGCAAATTAAAATTGGTCTATTAGTTTGCAAATGTTCTTGTAATTTCTTTTGAGAAAAATACTTGCTATCATAATAAAAATCAGTATTTTTGATTTTAAATGTATCAGATAATTCTTTAGAAAGAGAATCATATTTTAACACAGGATAATATTTCTCTCTAAGATCCTCTGGAGAATATTTTTGATCATAGCCACTTAAAATAATTGAAAGTGCAGTTATGCCACAACCATTTTCGGACATAATTCCGCCCCCAGTATTTATTATTACTCCAAGATGAATTGCCATTTTGTTTATATTCAATATAAGTCTTTTTATTTTTTTCAACAGTTGTAAATGTAGTAAAATAACCGTCCTTATTTTTTACAATTTCTTGTCCAATCCCTGAATAATTGTTATTTTTATCTTGTTTGATTATCTTATATTCTGATGTATTACTTATTTTTGAAATGATTTTATTTATGTTATAAAATATATCATTAAAAGAAGAATTTTTTTGAAACATCCATATCACAAAAATGAAAATAAATATTACTATTATTTTTTTCTTTTTTCTCTTCATTCGTTCTTCCTCCTTATATATGTATTATAAAATAATATTTAGAATTAGATTTTAAGAAATGCTTAAATAAATATTAATATTTTCTTATAAATTAGAAAGTTGATAATTAAGCGTTTTTATGATATAAAATAATAGTAATGAAGGGGAATAAGAAAACATGAAAAAGAATGTTATAATAATCGTAATTATAATAGTTATTTTAATTATTTTAACACTATGGTATAATGGTATACTTATTTTTAATTATCCAGATAAAAAAGAATATAAGATAAAAGGAATAGATGTTTCTGCCTATCAGGGAGATATTGATTGGAATATTTTATCCAAACAAGGAATTGTGTTTGCTTTTATTAAAGCAACTGAAGGAAGTTCTTATGTAGATGAAAGGTTTAAGATAAATTATGAAAATGCATCAAAAACAGATTTAAAAATTGGAGCATATCATTTCTTTAGTTATGATAGCAATGGAGAAAAACAAGCAGATAATTTTATAAGAAATGTACCAAAAGCTGAAAAAATGCTTCCACCTGTTGTGGATATTGAATTTTATGGAAATAAATACAAAAATGTTCCTGATATTAAACAAACACAAAAGCAATTACAAATTATGTTAGAAAAATTAGAAGAATACTATGAAAAAAAGCCAATTATTTATGCAACATATAAATCTTATAATTTATATATTGCTAATAATTTTGAAGGTAATTATATTTGGATTAGAGATGTATATTTCAAGCCAAATTTAAAGGATAATAGAGGTTGGACATTCTGGCAATATTCCAATAAGGTTAGATTAAATGGCTATAGTGGACAAGAAAAAAGAATAGATATGAATGTTTTTAATGGAGATAAAGAAAAATTTGAAAAAATATTTAATTAATAAGATTTGTAAATTTTAAATATAGTGGTCCAATAATTATACAAATTTATGAGGAGAAAGTAAGAAATGAAAATAATTACATTATGTGGAAGTTTGAAATTCAAAAAAGAAATGATGGAAATTGCAGAGAAAATGGCGTTAGATGGAAATTGTGTTCTTACACCAGTTTATCCTGTATTAGAAAACTATAAAAGAACAGATAGACAATTAGAATTATTAAAAGAAGCACATTTTAAAAAAATAGAATTATCAGATTCTATTTTAGTTGTAAACATAAACAATTATATTGGAAATAGTACTAATTTAGAAATTGAATATGCCAAAAAGTTAGGTAAAGAAATTATATATTATATTGATTTAATTTAAATTATTATATTAGGGGGATGTTTAAAATGGGATTTTTTTCGACGTTAGGATGGGGAATATTAGGAACTGCTATAATTTCAAAATTCGTAAAAAACAGTGTTGAAGAAAAGAAAAGGAAAATGATGATTTGCGAATTTGATGATATAGTTACTGAAGAGGTTTTTGAAAATATAGTATATAAATGTGCCAAAAGAATTAGAAGAATTGAACGGACTAGACATAGACAATGGGGCAATTAGTGTAACTGTAATTTCACAAAGTGGAATATCAAAATGGGAATTTGAACTTGATTTTAATGATTATGGAAAAATTACAGGACAATATTGGTTATCTACTGAAAATTATGATTCTGAAATTCCAGAAAAATTAGGAGATTCAATCCAAGAAGCAATTAATAATGTTTATAATAATGAAGAAAATTAAAAATATTATTAATTAGTCCATAAAACTAAAGAATGAAGAATTATATTATGATATATAAAACGAAAAGAGATGAGATCATTGGAGATATTTAATTTAAAAGATAAATTAGAATACTTAGATGAAGTTGCAGAATTAGAATATGATGAATGGGCAGACAATAAGGAAATTAATAAAGAAAAAAGAATTGAGAGAAAAAAGAAAAAAATTTGTACAATGTTAACAGAAAAAGATTTTTGTAAAATAATTTTAGTTGATAATGATAATTTAATAGGTTTTATATCTATTTTTCCAAAAGATTGTGAAGAAGAAAAAGAATTAACACCATGGTATTCAACTATGTATGTAAAAAAAGAATATAGACATCATGGATATTCACGAGTACTTAACAAAGCTATACTTAAAGAAGCTAAAAGCAGAAAAATTTCAGTATTATATTTAAAAACAAATTTGGAAAATTATTACGAAAAATTTGGAGCGATTTTCATAAAGAATCTAAAATCTGGTGAACATTTATATAAATTTGAAGTTTAAAGGAAAAAATTAATATGAAGAAAAAAGTAATTTTTAGTATAGTTTTAATAATAGCTGGAATTTTAATTGTTATTATAAATAAAATTATTGGAAATTTTGATTGGCATTTAAGATCTGATTTTATATGGTTAGCATCATTTATGATTACATTTGGAGTGTTTTGGTTAGGAATTCTTTCATTAAAAGATGTAAAAAAAGAAGGAGTAAAAATATTTTTTATAATATTTTGGACTTTGATTAGTATTATAGTCGCATTTGTTGAGTTTATGGTATTATGCTGGGTTATAAAAACAACAAGCATAAAAAAAATAGATGATATTAAATATTGTGGAGTAGAATATGAAACTAATCGTTTAAGAAAAAATGTATATTATTATAAAGAATATAATATATTTGCATATCATGAAACAAAAGAACATATAGAAGAATTTTATGACTATGATGATTATGAACATCCATTATATAGAGAATATTATGATGAAAATTCACGATGTAAAATAATATATGAATTTGATAAAAATGGAAACATCACAGAAATAAAAGAAGGAGAATAAATGGAAGCAAAAAAGATAATAAAAAAGCTACTTATTTCAAGTATTATTGGAATAATATTAGGAATTATTACAGAATATGCTCTAATATTAAATATAAAATGGCTAATACTCATAACACAATCATTTATATTTTGGGGATTAATTATTTGTATGATGGCTTTTCTTTCTAAAGATTACATATTTTCAATTACAAATCCTATGATAACAATTACATTAATGAATATAACTTATTATGTGATAAGGCTAATTAAATCTGGACATACAAATACAGATGGGCTAGTATTATTTGTAGTAATGGGAATAGCTGGTTCGATATATATAGGTACATTTATTTACATATTAAAGAAAATCGTTATATATCATCAAATATGTTATTTTGTTTTTATGACTGTTGTAGGAATACTCTTACCTGCAACAGGTTTAAAAAATCCATTAACTTATATTTCTCATAATTTATTTTATAATATAAGTTATGGTATAATTAGTGGTTTTTTTATTGGAATATTAGCTTCAAAATTAATACAAAAATGTGCTAGCCATTTTAGTTAGTATCTTTTTGAATATTAAGAATATAAAAAAACATAAAATTTTGAAACTTTTTTAAATTTCAACTGTTTGTATATGTGAAAGCAGGGTAAGATATGGAAAAAGATTTAGATATAAAATTATATAATGAATATTTAGATGGAAACAAAGAAGCATTCGAATTGTTGTATAACAAGTATAAAGAAAAAATACAATATTTTATTTACAATATTGTCAAAGACTATCAAAAAGCAGAAGATATAACACAAGATACATTTATTTATGTTATGCAGAATAAGATAAAAGAAGGATATACTTTCAAATATTATATATATTTAATAGCTAAAAGCAGAGCATATAATTATATAAACAAAGAAAAAAAGAGAACAGAAATAAATGAAACATATATATTACACGAATTTAATAGCATTGAACAAGATGTTGCTGATATAGTTACAAAAAATGAAAAACAAAAGGAAATAATAAATGCTATAAATATGCTAGAAGATAGATATAAAAATACAATATATTTAACCCAAATTGAAAAACTTACATATAAAGAAACAGCACAAATACTTGGAGAATCAGTTCAAAATGTTAGAAATCTTATCCATAGAGGCAAAAAAGAATTACGCAAAATACTAATAAAGAAAGGATTTGATGAAATGAATAAAGTTTCAAAAGTAATTATAGCAATATTATGTATAAGTATTTTACTTGCAGGAGGAGTATATGCAACAGCAAAAATTGTAGAAAGTTTTTCAGGAAAGGCAAAAATGACTCCTACATTTACAAGTAAGATATCATCAATAGATACAAATAAAGTATGGTGTGGAACCTTTAATTTAGTATGGAATGATTTTATGAATGATGTTATTGGTGGAAAAATAGAATTTGAAGATGGTCCATCAGAATTAGCAGATGAACTAAATAAACAAACATTCACATTAAACGAATTAAATTCTAATTCATACTTTAAAATTCATGGTACAGCATCATTTGACTTAAAAGATAAAATTGAAAATGGAATAAAAGAAAAGTTTAATGAAAATAGTAAAATATTAGATAAAGTACAATGGGGAAATCCTGAAGTTTATGTATTATATGCAATGTTAAAAAAGGAATTTAATTATTTAGAAAAGTTTCCAACTTTAAAAGATAATATCTTTGGAGATTCTGAAGAAAAAGTAAAATATTTTGGAATAGAGCCAGATACTTCACAAAATGCAAGTAAAAATATTGAAATATTATTTTATAACTCAGAAGAAGATTTTGCAATAAAGCTAAAGACGAAAGAAGGAGAAGAAGTTTATCTATATGGAACAACAGGAGAAAACAAATCCTTTGAAGAAAATTATAAAGAAATGTTAGAAAAGCAAGCAAAATATACAGGAGATAAAAATTGGAATAAAAATGATGTTCTAAATATACCATTTATTAAAATTAATGATGAAATAAATTATGATGAACTTTGTGGAAGATGGATAAAAGGAACAAACTGGTATATTAGACAAGCAATTCAAACAATAGATTTTGAACTAAATAATTATGGTGGAAGTGTAAAAAGTGAAGCTTTAATAGAAAATTTAAGAAAAGCTGTATTTGAAACAGGAAGAAAATTTATTTATAATGATGATTTTATACTATATTTGAAAGAAGAAGACAAAGAAAAACCTTATTTTGCATTAAAAGTAGATAATACTGATGTATTAGTAGCAGGAGAAAATAATTAGTAAAGTAGAGTATTAACAAATTTTGTTAATGCTCTTTTTTTTTCTGAAAAAATTTTTATTAAATGCAAGAAAATTACTATTTTGTATTGTCTAATAGTACTATAGATATAAGAATTGTCAGAAAAATTTATTTATTATGTTGATGCTACTACTGGCGAAATAATTGGAGAAAGTAAAAATTAATTAAAGGAGATTGCTATTACATGCACTTGACAATTATGTAAATACAAACTATAATAGATTAGATGTTCAATCAAGAACAAAATATCAAACCGGAACGGAGGAAAAGACAATGGAAGAAAAGGCATCAGACGCAAAGGTAAAGTTTCTTGGAGGGCATGTAGAAGCCTTAGTAAAAGAAACAATTAGTTGTGGAGTTTCACGAGGGGAGGTTATTGAGCTCTTTTTGACTTACTGGGAAAAAGAGCAAAAGAAAATTTTAGAAAGTAAAGAACAACTGAAAAAGAAAGAAGAAAGAAACGAAAAAATTCTTTCATACCCAATGGAAGAATTTATCAAAAATGCCATTCGGCAAAATGTTTGCAAGTCTAGTGCAAAAAATTGTATTTCTAAACACTGGGACAAGGTTCTGACACTTTCTGAATCAGGTGATCCTCAAAGAGAATTGGTTCATTTTAGTTCTTTTGAAATCTCCTGTGTTCAGTTAATCGTATCAGCAATTAATAATCAGATTTTTAAAAGCCAACTTTTGGAAATGTTAGATAACTCATGGGACAAAATTTATCGTATGGAAAAACTCCCAGTTGAAAGTGAGGAAGAAAAAGAATTTAAAGAAAAGGTAAGAAAATATGTTAATAATCCAACCTCTGGACTATTTTGGTTTATTAATGCCTTGGATTATTCTACGGCACAGACCCCCCAATTTGTAACAGGAAAAACCTCAAGTCTTCATTTATACTATCATATCGGAATGAAGCTTCAAGTCAAAACAGTACCTAAAGGGATGTATTGGCAAATCACTGAGGAAAAATATGAACCTGTTATCTTTGTTCATACTTCACTTGCTGAAGAAATTTTGTGGGCAATGAAATTCGTATATTCTTCTAATGATGGAAAAAATATCAGTCCGGAAAAAATTGTTAGCAAAGCCATGAAACGTTTGGATAAAATTTACAACAGATGGGATGAGAACATCAAAGATGACATCAGGAAATTAATCAAACTCTTAAGACTGTATGTCCATGAAATCAAAGCATCTGAAGAATGTCAGAAAGCAATGGATTCTATGGTAAATGAAGAATCTAAGTATCTGGACAAAGCTATCATCCGCTTGATTTGGGAAGTAGAACACAACTAAATAAAAAAGAGTTACATACCTTGAATAAGGTGTGTGACTCTTTTATTCCTAATATGGCGTATCTGGCTCCAACTTCAAAAGAAGAATATTTTGCAATGTTAAATTGGTCAATTGAGCAAAACGAACATCCTGTTGCGATTAGAATTCCATGTAATGGCGTAATTTCTGATAGAAGAACAATTGACACAAATTATAGTAATTTAAATAAATTTAAAGTTGAAATAAAAGGTGAAAATGTTGCAATTATAGCATTAGGAGACTTTTATCAATTAGGAGAAAATGTTATAGAAGAATTAAAAAATAAAATAGGTCTTAATGCAACATTAATAAATCCTCAATATTTTATGGGACAGATAATATTAAAGTAAAAAATTATGGAATAAAAAAAGATTTTTATGATAAATATGATGTAAATGAATTGTTAAAGGCCAATAGACTAACCAAAGAGCAAATTGTAGAAGATATAAAAAATATGATTTAAAATATATAAATTATATAGTTTTAAATAACAATTGACAAAAATACAGTATAAATATTATAATAATAAAGTTGTTTAAAATCATAAATAACAAAACAAGAAATATTATTAATAAAAAAGGAATTTTAACAATGATTTTATCAAGCATATTAATTGTAATCGGATTTGTTTTGTTGATTGTCGGAGCAGACTTATTAGTTGACGGAGCAAGTGGAATTGCAAAGAATTTTCATATCCCAGAGATAATTATAGGACTTACAATAGTATCAATTGGAACATCAATGCCAGAATTATTTGTAAGCATAACATCAGCTTTAGATGGTTATTCAGATATGGCAATAGGGAATATAGTTGGAAGTAATTTAAGCAACTTATTATTGATTTTAGGACTTTCAGCAACAACAAAACCTGTATTTTTTCAAAAAGAAACAAGAATATATGAAATACCAATGTGTTTATTTGTAACAGGATTACTTATGTATTTCTGTAACACAGGAACAGGAATCTCAAGACAAGAAGCAATAATATTATTAATCCTATTTTGTGGATTTATTGGATATACTATATATATGGGAAAAAGAGAAAGCAAAAAAGAAGTTGTTGAATTACAAGTAATAGATAAAAATAATAAATTTATAAAAGATATTGTATTAATTGCTATAGGAATAATGGGATTAAAAGTTGGTGGAGATTTAACTGTAAATAATGCTGTAGATATAGCAAATTATTTTAATTTAAGTGAAAAATTAATCAGTTTAACAATTTTAGCAGTAGGAACAAGTTTACCAGAACTTGTAACAAGTGTAACAGCCGCTATAAAAGGAAATAGTGATATAGCAATTGGAAATATAATTGGTTCAAATATATTTAATATTTTACTTATAATAGGCACATCTGCATTTATAACACCTATAACTTATAATATTACATATAATTTTGATTTTACAGTTTTATTAGTATCTTCAATTATTTTAGCATTATTTCCATTTATTCCACCAAAGAATGAGATGAGTAGAATGAATGGTATTGTTTATTTATTAATATATGCTGGGTATATGGCAATATTATTTATAAAGTAGAAAAGTGAGTGATTATGATTACTTGCTTTTTTATTTACAAAAAACATGAAAAATAGTATAATATGTAATGTAATAATTGATTGGAGGAAAAAATGAGTTTTAAATATGAAAGAAAGATAAATTATTATGAAACAGATAGAATGGGAGTAGTACATCATTCAAATTATATAAGATTTTTAGAAGAAGCAAGAAGCAGATGGATGGAAGAATTAAATATTCCAATGGAAAAATTAGAAAATGAAGGTTTTACAATTCCTACATTAGAAGTTGACTGTAAATACAAGCATCATGTAACTAGTGGTGACATTATAGTAATAGAACCATATATATCTGAATTTAATGGAATAAGAATGACTGTTAAGTATAATGTTACAAACAAAAAAACAGGTAACATACTAATAGATGCATTTACAAAACATTGCTTTACAGATAGAACATTAAGACCAATTAATATGAAAAAGAAGAATATAGAAATCTATAATATATTTGAAAGTTTATATGAAGAAAATGCAAATTAGCTTTGACAAAAAAATATAAATGTGATAAAATAATATGGTTGTTCTAATATACCCTATTACAACAAGGAGATAAAAAAACATGACAGAAAAACTATTAAGAGATTCTTTAACCGAAGCAAAAAGCAAGGGGGAAGTTGGTTTATTTATTTGGGCAAATTGGAGAGTTTGGGATGACTTAGCTTATGAGATGAAACAAGGAAACAAATACTATGATGTGGCAATTTCTCAAGTATTAAAACATGAAGAAGCAACAATTTCAACACAATTATGTGGTTTTGATGCCCCTGGAATTTTGGCTGTGTCAGTTTCAAAAATGATTAATTCTGAAGAATTTTTCTCACATGTTCTTAAAACATGTGAGAAAGGAAATTACAAAGGACCAATTACATTTATTCCGTCAAATGAAATAAGTCAATATTGTTAAATAGGGAAGAGGATTCAGAGTTGAGTCCTCTTTTAAATTTTATAAGAATCATTTGACTTTAATGTCTATAAATACTATACTATTATTATAAATAAAAGGGGGAAATGTAATGAAAAAATCTTTAAACTCTAATCAATTAAAACTAATAGCTGTATTAGCAATGATATTTGATCATCTATTATGGGTAATAAAACCAGGTTATAATAATGGAACAATAGTATTATTATTACATTTGATAGGAAGAATTGTAGCACCAATATTTTGCTTTTTCATAGCTGAAGGAGCATATTACACAAAAGATAGAAAAAAATATTTAACAAGATTATTAATATTTGCAGTAATTTCACATTTTGCATATTGTTTTGCATTTGGAATAAATTTTATTCCATTCAAAAATGGAACAAGTTTTAATCAAACAAGTATAATGTGGTCATTAGCCTTAGGTCTTATAGGAATAATGATACAAGACTCCAAACTAAACAATAAAGTAAAAACACTATTTATACTTTTATTATGTGTATTAGGATTTCCATCAGATTGGAGTTCTGTTGCAGTAATGATAATTATATATAACTATGAGTATAGAAATAACTTTAAAAAACAAATGATAAGTCAAACAGTATTTGCTGGCATATATTCATTAGTATATTGTATCTTTATAAATATACAATATGGAATCATTCAAATGGGGACAGTATTAGCAATACCATTATTAAAATTATATAATGGAAAAAGAGGAACATGGAAAGGAATGAAATATTTCTTTTATATAATATATCCTGTTCATCTTATAATTTGTGGAATATTAAGATTGTATTTATATGGAAATATTTCAACAATGATAGGATAAAAATGTAAAAAGCAGATAATTATTTGATAATTATCTGTTTTTATGATATAACAATATAGTGAAATTAAATAGGAGAATAATATGAATATATCCAAACATAACTTAATACAAATTCAAGATTTACAAAAAGAAATAGAAGAAAATGATGACTTAGAAAAAATAAAACTAGAAGAGTATGAAACAGAAAATATAGAAATTTTAAAAATTACAATAAGTAAATCAATAATAAACAATACAACTATAATAAATAGTAATTTTGAAAAATGCATGTTTATAGATATTCAATTTAACAATTGTAATTTTTCAAATACAATTTTTGAAAACTGTAGTTTTATAAGATGTGAATTCAATAATTGTAAATTAACAGGATGTAATTTTAATGAAAATACATTATTAGATACAAATTTTATAAATGTTAATATGAATTATACTAATATAACAATATCAGATTTAAAAAATGTATATTTTAAAGAAACAAGACTAAAAAATGCAAATTTGCAAAATAATAAAGTAAAAAATATAAAATTTCAAGAAGCGGATTTGACACAAATACAAATATTTCAAACAAGTTTAAATGGAATTGATTTATCAAAATGTAAAATAGATGGAATAGCGATTTCTATAGATGATATAAAAGGGGCTACAATCAATCAAGTTCAAGCATTAGACTTAATATATTTATTAGGTGTAAAAATTATATGACATTATTTGAACAAGAAAAATTTACGAGGTTATTAATAATATCTTTTAGTATAAAAGTATTAATAAAGAAATATTAATATAGTATAAGTTTAAAGACTTATCTGTAAGATTACAGTTAAGTCTTTTTATATGTGAAAATAGGAGTGAAAAAATGGGAGTTATTGAATTATTATTATTAAGTATTGGTCTTGCAATGGACGCCTTCGCTGTTTCTGTTTGCAAAGGAATTTCAATGAAAAAAATTAACTGTAAAAAATTATGTATTATAGGGTTATGGTTTGGAGGATTTCAAGCACTTATGCCAACAATAGGATATTTTTTAGGTTCAGCATTCGAAAGTCTTGTTACAAATATAGATCATTGGATTGCATTCATCTTGCTTGGAATAATTGGTGGAAATATGATAAAAGAAGCATTTTGCAAAGAAAAAGAAGATGAAGAAAGTAATGATGATATAAGTTTTAAAACAATGTTTGTATTAGCTGTTGCTACAAGTATAGATGCACTTGCTATTGGAATAACATTTGCATTTTTAAAAGTAAATTTACTTTTAGCAATTTCAATGATAGGTATAATAACATTTGTAATATCAATTATAGGTACAAAAGTTGGAAATAAATTTGGTAGCAAATATGAGAAAAAAGCTGAATTAGCAGGTGGAATTATATTAATCTTAATTGGAATAAAAATATTATTAGAACATTTAGGAATTTTGTAACAAATATAATTTTTCTGCGTCATATTTACAAAGGGGGAAAAAGTTATGCAGGATATTGAAAAAAATAATGAAAATGATTTAGTTATAGATTATGATTATAAATTCAATATAGTTACAGATAATGATATAAAAAAACCAGATATAACTGGATATATTATTGAAGAATAGAATTAAAAGTTCTATTCTTTTTTTATTTTTATTTGAATATTATTTATGAAGGAGGAAAAATATGTTTGAACAAAATTTCATAATTGGAAATACTCCAATGATAAAAATAAACTACAAATATAAAGAAAAAAATAAACAAATTTTTGTAAAATTAGAATATTATAATTTTACTGGTAGTATAAAAGATAGAGTTGCATTTTATATGATAAATAATGCAAAAGTGAGAGGAACTTTAAAAGAAAAACAACCTTTAATAGAAGCAACCAGTGGAAATACAGGAATTTCATTATCAGCACTTGGGGCTTACTATAATCATCCTGTATATATTTTTATGCCTGATTGGGCTAGTAAAGAAAGAATACAATTAATGAAAAGCTATGGAGCAAATATATTTCTTATTTCGAAAGAAGAAGGTGGATTTTTAAAATGTATTGAAGAAGCAAAAAAATTAGCACAAAAAATAAATGGATTCTTTACAAATCAATTTTCAAATATGGATAATTTTTTTGCACATTATGAAACAACGGGAGAAGAAATATTAAATCAACTTTCAGAACCAATTAGTGGTTTAGTATCTGGTGTTGGAACAGGTGGAACTTTGATGGGAACAGGTAAAAAGCTTAAAGAAAAATATCCAAATTTAATGATTACAGCCATAGAACCTGATAAAATGCCACTTATGTCTAAAGGAATAATTTTAGACCAACATAAGATAGAAGGAATTGGAGATGACTTTATTCCAGAATTAATAGACCAAAATAAAATAGATAAAATAATATTAATTAATGATTATGATGCAATCAATATGTCTAGAAAACTTTCAAGAAAACTTGGAATAGGTGTTGGAATATCGTCAGGTGCTAATTTATTAGGTGGAATTTTATTAGGAGATGATATTGATGGAAACATTGTTACAATTTTTCCTGACGATAATAAAAAATATCTTTCTACAGAATTAGTAAATAATATAGATTTAAATCCAGATTTTATTTCTAATCAAATAGAATTATTAAATATTGAATTTATATAAATATTCAAAAGATGGTATATTAAAATTTTAGGAGTTTATATAAAATGAAAAAAATTGTAGCAACATTAGTAATATTGTTATCTATATTTGTATATGTACTTATAATAATCCTGGAAAATTAATTGGTACAATAAATTGTGTTAATATCAATGATCCATTAGATGCTTATGCTATATTTATAGATAAATTATTATAATTTTGTTGAATATTATGTAAATATGTGATATAATTTAACCGTTTTAGCAAATACGCTAAGGATTTTTTAGAACATCTTTATGAAATTTCAATTATTACATTTTAAGCAATACTTAATTCATCAAAGGAGAGACTTTTATGCAATTACTTACTACAGTAAAAGTGAAAACAGTTTTTAATTCAAACGAGACAGAATTTACTGCAAAATGTCAATCAATTAATGCTAGTTATGATTTAAAAATAGAATATGATGGTAGAGACGCTTTAATTAAATTTCCATCATACTATCAAATTGAACTAACCAAATGGTGTCAATTAGTTTTGGGACTATTTAGTAAACAATCTAATTTTAAAAGAGTTTTGTTTAAAACATTTTCATTTTTAAAATGTAATAAAAAATTAGAATACATTTTTTTCAACGTAAACGGAATTACAATTTCTGTTCAACAAGATTCTGATCCATATGAACTTATGCGAGAATATTATCGTAACTCGCATTATGTTGTATTAGATAATGATACAGAACAGGAAATTAAAGAAAGGAGTAAAAAACTTCTAAAGTTACAAACATTCATTTATAGAATATTTCTTACAAAAGAAGATGAATCTATTTATGAAACGAAAAAATCTCAAAATCTCAATAAAAAGTTTAAAGAGTTTCTTTCTACTTTTGAATTAGATCCTGATTCTTCTGAAGAAAGTAAAGAATTACTTTTACTGTTGAAGAAAAATTTATTGCATTATTGAAATTAAAAAACTGATTTACTGTAATAGTTGATCAGTTTTTTTTAAATTGTTCTTTTTGATTAAAAATGTTTTTTTTTAGTTGAATTTTAATAAAATATATGATAAAATAATTAATGGTGGATTTTTATGAAAGGAGAATATAATATTCTATTTAAGATATTATGTGGTATATTATATGAAAGATAAAAACGAAGAACAAAAATATATTGAAAGTTTAGTAACATTAGGAAAAAAAATTGCGTTAGAAGCTTCACAAGATAAAGAATTAGAAAAAAGAATAAAGAAAAATTCTAATTATTAAAAAGTTCTATAATAAATAAAAGTGAGGGTAATTAAATTGGGAAACATAGATATTAATATTATAAGAAAAAAAGGATTTGAAGAAGGATCAATAGAAGAAAGAATAGAGGAGTATTGTAGAACAACAGCTAGTCAACATACGGATGGCTTATTAGAAAGATATACACAATTAGATGAAAGTAGAAATGGAAATTATATCAATTCAGACTTAATGAAAATGGTTTATCCATTTTATGCTGAAAGTTTTGAAAATAGAACAAAATATAATTTATCAATAACAAATTCAGCAGCAGTTTTGACAAATGAAGCTTTTAGAAGAGCAATTCAAAGACCAGATGTACAAAGGTGTGTATTTATAGTAGGACCATATGGAGCAGGGAAGTCATATTTTTCACAATCTTTATTTGAAAGAGAAGAACATGGAATGTTAGCAAATAGTATAGTATATGAAGGATCAATTACACCTCCTGCATTTGGAGAAAAAGTTCAATATGCCATAGATAATGGTGTTACACCAAGTATAATAGCTTTAAATCCAACATTAAAGCTTTCTATGCAAAATATTAGATCTAGAGCTCAAGAAATGGGAAGAGATGTTGAAAAAAATGAAGTAATAGATAAATTTTCTAATATGTATAAATATTTAAAAGATTTAGTTGCTCAATTTGAAGGCATTGCATATGTTATATATAACAAAAATGCTAATATAACAATTGATTTAAATGGTGGAAGTATAGATTTAGAAGACTTAAATCATGGAACTGCTGAAGAAATTTCAGCCCAATATGATAAAATAAAAGAAGAATTAAATAAACAAGATCCACGTCAATAAGCTACTATAATTATTATATAAATATTGCCTAATATGAGGTAAATTAATTACATGCCCAAGTTGGAAAATAAATACGAAAAAATTGTATGAGAAATGAATATGATAAAAAATATAATATTTGATATAGGAAATGTAATTTTAAACTTTAATATTAAAGAAGTTTTACAAAAATTTACGAATAATAAGATAGAACTAATCATTGTAATGATAAATTAATAGTCGACTTTTGGAAAAATTATAATGATTTTGCCCAAGTAAATACAAAAGTATTAAATCTAATACAAAAATTAAAAGATAATAATTATAAAATATATTTACTATCAAATATAAATCCATATGCATTTAAATTTGTTAATAAGAGTGGTTTATTTGATTTGGTAGATGGATATGTACTATCTTATCGAAAACATAAAATAAAACCATATAAAGCAATATATAATGTTTTATTAGAAAGATACAACTTAATACCAAATGAAAGCGTTTTCATAGACGATAACAAAAATAATATTGAAACAGGTAATTCAATGGGGATTATTTCAAAAAAAGTTGAACCAGATGATTATTATAGTATAATAAAAATAATAAAAGATTTTAATCTAATCCAAGGAGAAATTTAAGTTTGGAAAGATAAATGATTTTGTTCAAAGTTTTTATATGAAATTATGTATTTCATTATTATAATTTAAACTTACAAAAATCAATTTTGAGACAATTCCAATATTTAAATATCAAATTTTAAATAGAAAAATTATTTAGATGTAAAATTATAAGGATAAATTATAAAACTGATTTAAAATTGATTTTAGAAATAAATATCTGGTACTAGACTAACATTATTACAAGTAATAAATTATAAAGTAATAATGTTAGTCAAACGATAGCTAATAAATAGCTATATAATCCTTAAAGGATAGTAGTTGTAATAACTTGCAGGAGGGACTCTGAAAAGGGTCTCTTTTGTTTTGCTCCTATCTCTTTTTACGCAAAACTTTGATGTCGTGACACTTTCAACTAAAAATAATTAATAGTTTTGCCATGAAGTATAGACAAATATTTGTTCTTATTATAAAATATGTACAATAGTTCAAAAATACTAAAAATTGTAATATATAAGTACTAACAAATATACTGAGAATTAAATTTTATATAATAAAGGATGTGTTCGTATGGACGAAAAAAAGAATGAAATTATTTTATTTGAAAACCAAGGAGTAAAATTAGAAGTAAACTTAAAAGATGAAACTGTGTGGCTTACACAAGAGCAAATGTCAAAATTGTTTGGAAAAGCAAAATCTACTATTAATGAGCATATTAAAAATGTATATAAAGAAGGTGAATTAATAGAAAAAGAAACTATGACTAAATTCGGAAATTCCGAATTTGCTGATAAACCAACTAATTATTATAATCTAGATATGATAATTTCTGTAGGGTATCGTGTAAAATCACAAAATGGTATTTTATTTAGAAAATGGGCTACTAGTGTATTAAAAGATTATATGCTAAAAGGTTATGCAATAAATAAAAAAAGATTAGAATATTTAGAAAAAACTATAAAATTAATAGATATTGCGAATCGTATTGATGAAAGACTAGAAGGAAATGATGCAAAAGAAATATTAAAGGTAATTGGAGGATATTCAAAAGCATTAAATTTATTAGATGACTATGATCATAGAACTTTAAAGAAATTTGAAGGAAATATAGACGATAGAAAAATTGAATACCAGGAATGCATAAATATAATCAATAAATTAAGATTTAACGAAGAAAGTTCTCTTTTTGCAGTTGAAAGAGATAAAGGATTGGAATCAATTATTGGTAACATTTATCAAAGTTTTGCACGGACAGGATATCTACAAAAGTATAGAAGAAAAAGGAGCAAATTTTTTATATTTAATAGTAAAAAATCATGTATTTGTAGATGGCAATAAAAGAATTGCAGCAACTTTGTTTATATATTTTCTAAATTTTTACGGAATATTATATAAAAACGGTAAACAAGTAATTGATAATAATACATTAACGGCTCTTACTTTATTAATTGCTGAATCGAATCCAAAGGAAAAAGAAGTAATTATAGATTTAGTGATGAATTTTTTGAATAATGAATAAAATTGGAGGTAAACAATATGTTTGATTATGAGAGTGCTCCAGAAAGTATAATAGAAAATAGAAATTTGCAATATAATTTCTATTTTTTTATAATTTTATATTAATTTTGAAATATAAAATTATAATTATGGACTCTTATTATATGTAAAATGAGTGTAGTAGTATATAAATTTCATTAAATAAAGAGTATGGAAAGGAGGAAAAGATTGGACGAATTGATATTAATGGCACAAGCTGGAGATGAAGAGGCATTTGCAAATATGATATTATATATAAAAGATGACTTATATAAAATTGCCAAAACAAGAATTGCCAATGAAACAGATATAGAAGATGCTATACAAGAAACTATGATAGAAACATACAAATCAATAAAAAAATTAAATGATCCAAATAAATTCAAAAAATGGGTTATAAAAATACTTATTAATAAGTGCAATAGAATTTATAGAAGAAAATATAAAACGGATATTTCAATAGATGAATACAATGTTGAAACATTAAAATTCAATAATATAATTGATGTAGAAAATAAATTGAATTTTTATGATATCATAAAAATTTTAAATTATGAAGAAAGACTAATTATTATTCTTTATTATATGGAAGATTATTCTGTAAAAGAAATTAAAAGTATATTAAAAATGAATGAAAATACTATTAATACTCATCTTTATAGGGCAAGACAAAAATTAAAAAAGAATTATGGAGGAAATGAGTATGAATGATTTTGAAAATAAAATTAAAGGAGTTCTAAAAAAAGAAGTTGAGAAACCATTAAGTTATGATTACGCTATTAAAAATGCATTTTACAATAGCAAGAATAAAAGAAAAAGTAATTTATTATTAAAACTAGCTACAACAACATCCTGTTTAATTATGATATGTACTGGAGTCTTTGCAACAAGCTATATAGTATATGAAAAAGTTTGGAAAAAACCTGTTATAGTAAATCAAGAAGAAGAAAATTCAAATGTAGAAAAGGAAATATCAAAAGAAGAAAAAGAAAATTATATATCAGAAGAAGATGCTATAAAAATAGCAAATGAAGTAATAAATAAATTAGATTATAAAAACATTCAAATATCAAATGTTGATTTAAAAAGAAAATATAATAATGAATATTCAGGTCATTATATTTTACGATCTAATAATATATTAATAACTATAAATGCTGAAACAGGAAAACTAGAGTATTTTGGAGATAGTTCTATTAATAATAGAGATATAAAATGTGATGAAATATCAGAAGAACAAGTAAATAAAATTGCCAGAGAAATATATAATAAATTAGGATTATTTGATAATGAAAACAAATATGAAATAGTAAATACCAAAAAAGTAGATATGGCATTTGGAGAACATATTAATAGTTTGTGGGAAGTAAGTTTTGGTAAAATGTATAATGGAACTTATGATAAATCTAATATATCTACAATTTGTTTTTCTATATGTGATAATAACATTGTTATATCTTCTATTACATTTATAGATAACAATAATTTTGAAAATAACCCAATTATAATTACAAAAGAAGAAGCTATTGAAATTGCGACAAATAAAGAAAAAGAATTTAGTAATTTGGAAATATCAGATACTACTGCAGATTTATCAATTGAAAAAATGAATATATTTATTTATTGTTTAGAAAATAATATAATAAATGAAAATGGCGAAATTAAAACAGACGATATTACAAGAAATGTTTGGGTTGTTGATGTAAAACACAATAAAGAAACAAAACCAAAAGATGCAGAAATAGAAACAGTAAAAAAATTATATAATAAGAAATACTATATTGATGCTACAACTGGAGAAATCATAGGAGGAGAGCAATCAGAATATTTTAATAATTAAAAATTTTAATGTTTGTTTTTTAATTTATATTGAAGATTTTTGGAAAATTTATAATAAAATATAATTAGAATTACCTGAAAGTATGAAAATTAAAAATAGAAGAATAGATCCTGCATTTATGGATTGGAAAAACACTTTTTAGAAAAATATAGTACAATGTTTATAAAAAAAGTTATGAGGTATTGAATTTAATCAATATCTCTTTGTGTTTCAAAAAAGCAATGGGAATATGATAAAATAGCTAAAAAGGCATAAAATTTACTAGATTTAATAAAAAACGGTGAAGTAGGGGGAAGAGCCTTATTTTCAGATATATACATTTTAAATAAATATTAAAAACAAAAAACAGAAAAATAGGTAGTAAAATATTTTGTGCAATGTTCTTAAATTATTTTTAGAAAAAATATAAAATATATAATTTAATAAAATAATTTTAATTTAAATTTTAAATTAAATCTTTATAAATTTCAAATTTTAGATTTTAAAATTTTGTTTGGTAAAAAATCTTAAAGCGAACATTTGATTATTACAAATTGATTTATAAGTTTTAATTATAATCTTAGATTTTAAATTATATTTATAAAGTCTGAAAATCAATTATAATTAATTTAAATTATTAACTAATCAAATTATCTGTTTATGATTTTAAAAATTAATTTTGATGCTTTAAACTTATAGTATGCAATTTAAATTTGCAGATTTTAATTAAACTTATGGAATTATAATTATATATAAGATCTTTTGAAATTAGTTAAAATAATGGCTTGTGAGAATCGTTTTTAAGGCATTTTAATAAAACAGTCATATAATTTGTTGTCTGGTATTTTAGCAAAATACTGGTAATTCTAAGATTTAACAATTTTTAGTAGTAAATTGTTTAATTTTATAGATATACAATAATAATCAAAAATACCTCAAAAAAGTGACACACGAGAATCGATTTTAAGCCGTTTTTATTTTTAAGGCTTATAATTTGTTGTTCACAAAATACGGCAAATATAGAGAAACAAGCATTTTAAAGATTTTAGATGAAATTTAGATAGAAGATCAGAAATTATAAAAAATTATTGAAAAACAAATTTATAATTAAAGATAAAAATTATTTGAACATTAAATTATATAGATAAAATATTTAAGTAGCTTAAAATTGATTTTAAAGTGTTATTAAAATAAGATTATATAAGTAATTGGATAACATTAAATAATATTAAATATGCAAAATAAAATAATTATATAATAAGTAAATATATTAAAGTCAAAGGCTTGAAAGTACTGAAATAACTGAGCAGGACTATAATCATAGTCTATATATTTTACTCCTATCTCTTTCTACACAAAACTTTGATTTTGTGCAATGTTTTATATTCCTTTTTTTACACTTTTCCATATCTACTTCTACCTCTCTTCTATTGTTTATTGATATGTTAAAGTGAATCCAATTATAATTTACTATTTTATTATTTTTATTATTTTATGTTTTTTTAAATTAGCTTTCGCAATGATTTTATTTTTTAAATTATTATTCTTCTTTTATTTAGTTTTATTAAAGTTATATTTATCATTTTATATTTATTTTTATAATTATAAAATTTCTGATTATTAAAAAATATTTGTAACTTTTACAATTTTTTCTTTTATTCCCCTACCTTCTTAAAAATTAGTAATTTTACTTGAATTATAAACAACAAACTTATTACTATACAATCATAAATATAAATCCAGGTAAAAGTATTCCAATAAAAGTAATTGATAACCATTTTCCAACCTTTGCAAACAAATTATCTTTATATTTAATAGATAATATTAGTGCTGGTATTAAAAATATAAATGAATAAAAAATAGTGTAATGTGTTCCAGTCGCATTAGCCATATTAGACCAAGTAGGTATGTTCAATGTTGCTAAAATGTGATCTCCTACACAAACTCCAAAAATATTAAAAGCCCAAACGAAAGCAATAATTACTAGTAACAATGACAATGAACCTATACCAATTTTTTTATTTTTCATTACAAATACCTCCTCGATAAATTACTATTTTTTATTATCTGACATTTTTCAATTGATCTACTATTTACAAACATTATACCATATTATTTCTATTTTCTCCTTCAAAAGTTACTTTTGAATAAACTTCATTTTCATTTTTTTTTATTTTATTTCCATCAACAAAAAGAGATATTGATTAGATTCAATACCTCGTAATTTTTTATTATTTAATTTTTGTAATATTTGCTAAAGTATTTTGATTTACTTATTGTAATTTATCTCTTACTTATAGCTATTTACTATTCTATTGTTGTTTTCCATAATCCATGTTTGTTGCAATAAGCATATAATGTTGCACCAGATATATATGGAAATCTAGTTTCCGTTGCTTGCTCTGGATGTAATTTCACACGAGTTATTCTATTTTCTGATACTTGTGCAATCCACATTATATAATGTTCCTTTTCCATTGGATGTTCTACTTCTCCAACACTTACTACTATTTCATCTTCTACTTTTTTATATATTGGTATATGTTTTTCAGTTGCTGCATCTGTAGTATTAGCTTTCATTTCTTCCATTTTTCTACCACAACAAGTTATATGTTGTACATCTCCATCAATTATTTCTATTATATTGTCACATATTGGACATTTTAAAAATTTTGCATTTTCTTTCATTTAAAATTCCTCCTTTTATTAATATTATACTTATTTAAATTGTAATTTATCTAACAAGTTTCTCTATCGAATTGTATTCATCTCCACTTATTTGATATATACCATTATATGGTTGTTCAATATAATAACTATTGTTTTTATTATATACGAATATTGTAGATACTCCAGCTTCTATAAAGTGAAAATCAACTTTTATTTCATCATCAATATTTACAGGTGCATCTTGTATGCTTTCGTTTTTAGTAACTCTTTTTGTACCATTTAAAACATATAGTATATCTTTCATTTCTTCTCTGCCATTAATACTAATATCTTTTTCATTTTGATTTAATGAAATACTTTCTAATTTTTCAAGTTGAGGTAAATTGAGTGTATAAGTCCTTCTATCTCTAAAATGATAAAAAATTCCTATCACTAACACTACTAATACAATTATACCTAATACTGCAAATAATACATTTTTATTTTTCATACCCATTCCTCCAATCATTTCAACAAATTACTATTTTTTAATTATATTTATAAATTCTTTATATTCAATTATTTTCTTTAACTCTACCTTAGTCATCACTTAGCAAGTCTTTTGGACTCTTCCTTAAAATATTTATTGATGATATTATTAAAGATATTATAAGTACTAAGGACATAAATAAAATTACATACATCATTATTTGTGATGATATATTAATATCCAAACTTGTTAGAGTTTTATTAAAACCATCAACTTCTGCTCCACCTCCAAGTTGAGTTGATGCAGATTGCTTTGCTAATTGTTTTGTTATGTTTTCAGTAACTTTATTTAGTATACTATTTCCAAGCATATTTCCTGTGTAAACGGCCAAAAAGTAAGAGCCTACAAATGCTGGAATAGAAATGAACAATAATTCAATTAAAAATTGTCCAAAAATTGTTAATTTTGATATTCCTAATGACAGAAAAATTGCAATTTCTCTTTTTCTAGCATTCATCCATAAAATTAATAATAATGAAACTATGATTCCTGCAAATATTAATGAACCAATAAATAATTTATTAGCAATTGAATATATGCCAGATATTGATTGCTGTAATGCAGGATAATTTGATGAACTTTTAACTAATGTGTATTGTTTCCAGTTTATATCAAGCTTTTTAACATTTTTTATCACTTGTTCTAAATTTCTTATCACCTTTTACAAAAAATGTTGCATCTTGATATACTGCAGTATCTTCTGTATTTCCATAAACTTTAGCTGCAGTATCAAGATCTGTTATCAATGTATTTTCATAAAGTTCTTGAGCAGATGTTACATTACTATTATTATGTCCATCAAATAAACCTTTTATTTCTACTTCTATTGTTTCATTTGCTCCTTTTTCGTTATCTGCATCAAATAAATTAGATTTTATTTTTATCTTATCACCAATTTTCAAATTATTCTTTTTTGCTAAATCTTTATGCATTAAAATTTTATTTTTATCTTGATTGATTAAATGTTCACCTTCAACTAGTTTATAGACTCCTGAAACAAATTTATTTTCTTTTAGTGAATTATTAACCCCTGTTAGCATAACAGTTCTTTTAAAATTTTGAGCTCTTTCAGATGATTGATTTACAGTTGTGGCTTGTGTTTCTATAATATCATAATCAACTAAATCGGCTACACTATTTATTCTTTTTACGTAATCGTAAATATCTTTAGACTCAGCTATTTTTTTTATATCTTTTCCTTTTATATTTCCTCCTCCTCTTGGAGTACCCAAATTCACTCTTCTATTTATCTCCATAGAAAAACTATTTGTTATATTTTTAAAAGTTTCTTCTGAAGCTCTATCTGTAGCATCTTTTATTGCCAAACTAATCAGGCAAAGTGTTGACATAGCTAGAACTACTAATAATATTATTATTGACTTTAAACTTTTTCTAGTCACATACGCAAAAGCATTTTTTACCATAACTCCACCCTCCTAATTAATCTGACTTATTTTCTTTAATTTTTTGCCACTTAATTCTAAAATAATATCTGCAGAATTTGCAACTTCTTTGCTATGTGTTACAACAATCACACATTTGTTTCTTTCTTTAGCTAATTTTTTTAATATTTCTATTATTTCACCAGCTGTGTCATTGTCAAGGTTTCCAGTAGGCTCGTCTGCTAAAATTACTGGTGCTTCTGAGACTAATGCTCTTGCAATAGCTACTCTTTGTTGTTGTCCACCTGATAATTTTAGTACATTTCTATTTATTTGATTTTCATTAAGTCCTAATTCTAGTAAAATTTCTTTTGAAGCTTTTTTGTTTACTAATCTAATATTCTCTAGTGGTGTTAAATAATCAATTAAATTATAATTTTGAAATACTAATGATATATTGTTTTTTCTGTGATTAGTATATCCTGTTTTTTCGATATCTTCATTTTTAAATAAAATTTTACCTTTTTGTGGTTTATCTAAACCTGCCAATAATGAAAGTAATGTTGATTTTCCTGCCCCTGATTTTCCAATTATTGCATAAAATTGTCCAAGTTCAAATTTTTGGTTTACAGATGATAAAACTTTTTCTCTTGAATTTGAATAATTGTATGTTACATCTTTTATTTCTAATATATTCATTATACTACTCTCCTAACTTATTTTTGATAATATTTCCTTTGGTTTTTTTATTAATATCATTGCACATGAAATGGCAACTGATAAAAAAATTACTATTAATAACATTCCATAACTTTGTAAAAATGTAATTAATTTTGATACTGTATCATCATTTTTTAATAAATTTTGAATAATCATTGTTGAATTATCATTATGTATAAATGTCCCTATAATCTGATCTGATATAATATTTCCTAAAAAAAATGATACAAATATAGATGGCAAAGATATAAATATCAACTCAAATATAAATTGAAACATAATTTTTAATTTACTTGTTCCAATTGATAATAATATTCCTATTTCATGTATTCTTTCTCTTAACCACAAGATTAGTATTAATGAAAGAACTATTACTCCACTAATTATAATAGAACATATCATAATTTTTATAATATATTTTATTCCATTTACAGATTCTAATACTTCTTGAAATATGCCATCATTTTTTTCAATTGTATATTTTGTTAAATTTATTTTTAATTCTTTGATTTTATTAAAAGATATATTGGATTCTTCAAAATTATCTGAATATACAGTAATCTTATTTGCGATTTTATTGTTTTGTGTTTTATTTAATGCTTTTTGACTTGATTCATAATCAATAAATAACATATTTTCACTAAAATCAGATGATAATCCTGTATATTTTTCTTGCTTTTTTCCAGTAAAAATGCCAATTACCTCAAATTCATATTCTTTTTTTGCCTCATTATTATCTAATTGTTCTAAATCTATTAGTTCTAAATTAATTTTGCTATGTAATTTCAAATTATTCTTTTTAGCAAGTTCTTCATGTATAAGTATTTTTTCTCTATCATTTTTTTCAATATGTCTTCCGTCAATAATAGTAAAAATCCCACTATTAAATAAAACATTATTTTTAGTACTATTTGTAGATTCGATTGAAAAAGTGTTTTTTAATATTTCCGGTAAATTTTCTCTTTCAACTTTTTGAATTCCATCAACAACTTCAACATTTGTTGCTTTTGCTAAACAATCATATTGAGGAATTATTTCTTTGATTTCTTGTATATTTTCCATTTCTTTAAATTGATTTATTTCAAAACTTTGATTATCTTTTTGTGTTATTGATATAGATGTATTTGAAATTTTATATAAATCATTTTCTAAATTGTTACTCAATTTCATTATGTTTAGACTTGAATATAAAAAAGATAAAACTGTTGTTAAAATAATAAAAAGAATACAAGTTCTTTTCTTTTTTCTTAAAACATATAATATAGCATTTTGGATCATTTTCAAACCTCCTTTAATAGTTTCATTTCTTGTTCTGTAATTTCTCTACAACAACCTTCGGAAATATCAGCAGGCAAATTCAAGTTTCCCATTGTAATTCTATGCAATTCCAATACTTTAGCACCAAAACAACCAAACATACGCTTTATTTGATGATATTTTCCTTCAGTTATTGTTACAAATGCTGTATGAGTATCTTGAACTTCTATAATTGCAGGACAACATATATGATCTTTTAAGACAATCCCTTTTTCAAATTGTTTTATCATGTTTTCATCTATATCAATATCTATTGTTACTCTATAAGTCTTTTTAATATGTTTCTTTGGAGACAATATATTATGAGCAAATTCTCCATCATCAGTAATAATCATCATTCCAGTAGTATCTTTGTCTAATCTTCCTGCTGGAAATAGTCCTTTTCTAAAATATTTTTCTGGAATTAAATCTAATACAGTTTTCTGACTTCTATCTTCACTTGCTGATATATATCCTTTTGGTTTATTTAATATTAAATATATATTTCTTTTAAAATCTAATTTTTCATTATCTATATAAATTGTTGATGTTTCTATATCTATTTTTTCATTTACTTTTTTTACTATATTATCATTAATTTTTATTCTACCTTGACTTGCTAGCTTTTTTATTTCACTTCTGGAGTATTTTCCTTGTGATGATATTATTTTATCTATTCTTTCCATTCTAAATTTTATTCCTTTCATATATTATGCTTTAACATAAAGGTGCAAATATTCTCAATATTGCATCAAATACTCTATGGAAATATCCTTTTTTTATATCTTTTTCTTTTACTTCTTTACACTTTTTTTGAGTTTCTATCATGTCAATTTTTAATTCATCTAATATTGAAGATTTATAAAATAATGAATTACATTCAAAATGTAGAAATAAACTTCTATAATCTAAATTTACAGTTCCAATTGTTCCAATATTGTCATCTATTAAACAAGCTTTTGCATGTATAAATCCAGGTGTATATTCAAATATTTTTATACCTGCTTTCAATAATGGTGCATAATAACTTTTTGATAACCTATATACTATCTTTTTGTCTGGAATTCCTGGAATAAATATTCTAACATCTACCCCTCTTTCTGCAGCTTTTATTAATGCGTCCATTAAAAAGTCTCCTATTATCAAATAAGGTGTGTAAAACCACGCATAATTTATAGCTTGTGATAATAAATCTATATATAAGTTATTTGAAATATGTTCTTTATATGCTGGTGAATCATAATATGATATAATATATCCATTTTCATTTTTTCTTTCTGATAAACATTCGTTTATTATATTTGAATCTATCTTTTCATTTGAAAATGCATTCCAAAATTCAATAAACATATAATTATAACTTTTTACAGGTGTTCCCGTAAGTTTAAAACCTATATCTTTCCAATGTCCATATTTTTTCTTTTTGTTGATATACTCATCTGCTAAATTTATTCCACCACTAAAAGCTACATTCCCATCTATAATTAAAATTTTTCTATGATCTCTATTATTTAATGTTCCTTTTATGAAAAATAATGGATTAAATGAAATACATTTTATTCCTCTTGTCTTTAATTGATATACATTTTTTTGTGAAAATGTAGGCAAACTTCCAAAATCATCATATATTAGCCTTACATCAACTCCATCTTTTACTTTTTGTTCAAGTATATCTATTATACTATTTAAAAATATTCCTGGTTCTATAATAAAATATTCTAAAAATATGTATTTTTGTGCTTTTTTTAGCTCTTCTAATATATCAGGAAACATTTCATCTCCTAATTTATAATATTTTATATTTTCAGCTTTATAAATTGGAAATTTGGTATATTTGTTTATTGCTTTAAAGGTTTGATATAATCTTAAATTTTCTTGTTTTAATTCTGTTTCATAATCTCTTTCATTAGCAAAATTAAAATTCATTGTATTTTGAGCTCTTTTTAATTTTTTATCTAATGGTTTTGTTGTTTTTTTATTTCCTATTATTAAATATAAAATAGTCCCAAAAACAGGGGCTGTTAATATTGTTATTAACCACAATATTTTATAAGATGTTTCATCTCTTTTATTAATTATATATATTACAAATAAAAATGCTAATATTGTTAATAATAATGTTACTAATGCAGAATTGTTTAATTTATTATATAAAAAATTCATCCATAAAATCTGAATAATTACAGCTGGTGCAACAATTATTAATCTTCCTAAAATTTTCTTCATTAAATTACTCCTTATTTACTATATAATCTTTTAATTTTCAGATGGTATTAATGTATCTATTGGACAATAATCATCTTTTTCCATTTATATATTCTCCTCTTTTTTAATTGTTTCCTTTATTTATTTTTAAAATAATCATTGCAAAAAATATATAAGCATATCTCCAAACTTTCTTTTTATGTATGTTTTTCTTTAGTACTTTTATAGCTTCTGCTAATGCACAGTGTTTATCTATAAATGTTAATATAAAACCTTCTTTGGATTTTGGAAATTGTGGTGTTACAGGCCACATATGTTTTATAATCATATCTTTTTCTTTTTCAGATAATTCAAATAATTCAGAGGCATTTTTACATGCTGTTTTTCCATGTGTAAAGGCATGTAAACCTTTTCTGCCATTTTTTATTCTCCAATCATATAAGAAAAAATCATGTAACATTCCTGCTCTTGCTGCAGATTTATAATCCAATTTTAATTTTTTACAAACTTTATAACAATAATATGAAACCATATAACAATGGTCAAATGTACTTGTTTCATAATGTTGTTTGTATTTTTTCATTTCTTGAACTTTTTGATTTTCTATGATGTTTCTTATGATATCATCAAATTCTTGTGTACTCTTATTTTGCATTTTATAAGCTCCTTATTATGTATTTTTTAAATTATTTTTTACAATTTTAATTAATGCATTAGCTGTTTGAGCTATCATTTCTTTTGTTTCTGGATCAATATTTTTATATTTTTCTAAAATTACTTTTATATTTGAGAATAAATTTTTTCGTAATTCTTTTGTGGTTTGTGCATCTGTTGAATTTAAAATTTCAAATATTACATTTATTACTTGTTCTCTTTTTGCTGGCTCAACATTTTCTAACCATTCTTTTATTGTTTTGTCTATAAATTCACTTTCATTAGTAACATTAGGCAATGTAATGAATTCTTTTCCTAATATCTGCCAACTATATAAATCATGTTGCATTATTCCTTTTTGTGTACTTTCTATTATTGTATATTTTTCCTTATGGTTCATTAATCTTCCTATTATAGATGATTGTGGAATATATGTATGGACTTTATTTATCATTTCCTGATATTCTTGTGTTTCTAATATATCTTCACAAAAACCAGGGCCATCATTATTATACACATTAATAATTCTATCTCTTATTTGAGGGGTTGCAAATATTGCAGAATATACTGCAATATTTCCACCTTTTGAATGTCCTCCTACTCTTATTTTTTGGTTTGGATACAATTCTGCTATCATGTTTAAATATTCTTTAGCAGATATTTGTGAGGCAATATGACTTTTAAAGCTCATATTAAAATCTTCTTTCCAACCAACTATTGTATTGTCTGTTCCTCTAAATGAGACATATAAAGTATTGTCAGGCATTATGATAGTTATTGCTGAAAATTGTTTTTCATTTTCAACTTCTATTTTATTTACGAATTTAGTTGCTTTCATTGTTCCAAATCTTTTTGAATTACTCATTATTGGAAATAGTTCTATATCGTCTTTCCATAATATTGTTAATTTTTTTATATCTTGCTTACTAAATCTTTCTCCTAATTCTTTTATTGTTATAACTTCATTATAATTTATTATCTTATCAAATGGAAAGTATGAAAATCTTGATAAAATTAAGTTATCAATTTCGTTAAATTCAGATTGACTTAATTCTAAATCTCCTCTCCATTTAATATAATCACATACATTTGACATTCTTAATTACCTCATTTTATTTATAATATTGCTATTATTTTTGGTATAAATATTATTAGCCCTATAATTGCTGATGATATTGCAAAAATTAAAACTGCTCCTGCTGCAACATCTTTAGCAAATTTTGCCTTAGGATTTATCTCTGGCATTGCTATATCTACAACAGTCTCAATTGCACTATTTAACATTTCTCCTCCGATTACTAATCCAAATAATATTATACATATTATCCATTCCATTTTAGTAATTTTTAAAAATATTCCTGCAATTATTACTAAAATCATTATTGATATATGTATTTTTAGATTTCTTTCAGTTTTTATCGCTGAAAATACTCCTTGAAATGCGTATTTGAAACTGGTTATTACATTTTTACTCTTTTCTATCATCTTTATTTTTCTCCAATACAAATTTATTTACTAGTTCTATATATATTATAAGATATGCAAATGAAATTAAGAATCCTCCTAAAACATCACTTGTATAGTGAACTCCTAAATAGATTCTGCTCACTCCTATAATACAGATTAGAACACTTAATATTATAATTAATGTTCTTTTTAAATGTTTATTATTAATATATTTATAAATTAAATATATTAAATATCCATAAAATGCTAAACTAACCATAGAATGTCCTGATGGAAAACTATATCCTGTTTCTTCTATAATTCTAAATTCTGTTGGACGTGGTCTTTGCATTATGAATTTTATAATTTGATTTAATATTGTTACAATTCCTAGATTTGTAATTATTGAGATTCCTATTTTTTTATCTTTTATTACAAAAAATAATATTGTTGTTAATGATATAACAAAGATTGCACCTCCAAAATTTGTTATGAATTTAGCAATAGGAGTTGATACATTAAATTTGAAGAGTTTTGATACAATGTCATATCCAACTATATCTCCATTCATTATTTCTTGATGAAATACATCTTCAGCTAATGCTAAAAATCCTATTAAACATATAAATAATAACATCCATCTCCAATTGTTTTTTATAAATTTTATTACATTTTCTTTCATGATTTCTTCTTTCTCTCATACTTTTTTCATTCGATATTATTTCTTTTTTAATATAACATAAAAATAGAGATTTTTCAACTTAATTTTTTCTTTATATGGAACAAAAAAAGACCTCCTGCACAAAAATGTGCAGAAAGCCTTTTTTTGAGGTTAGGCGTTTTTGAACTTCACTCGAAGTTCCTTATCATCCTCAGAAATAACCTCGAAAATACATTCTTTGAGCTGCCGCTCAAAGTCCGAAGAATCCTTGACATATTCAGACTTCTTATCCCAGCCAACCAGGCTACATTGGAAGAGAGAAGTAATCTCTACCAGTTTTGCTCCAATAGCCTTGGCATTTTGGATAGCAGCAGCCAACATGCGAGAAGTCCATTCTTCCCATTCATAATGGCCAAGGTTGCTAAGAAGCTTTTTGTAAATGTCATTCTTCTTCAGCTCCAGGTCCTCGTCATTCAGTTGGAGCATCACCCGCTTATGCGGATTAAGCTTCCAGCCAATGTTTTCAAGGCCTGCTGCTTCTCGAGAATTTTCGTAGTCATACATTTTATGACCTACCTCCATTTCTATAAAATATGCGCATATTATATCAAATTATACTCAAAAAGTCAATCATTTTCTTTGACAACTTCAATATCAAAAAAGATATTAAAAAATTAATATCTTTTTAACGTTCCGCACAAGTTGGATTTGCCCAATATTTTGGATAAGATTTTCCAGTTCTATAAGCTTCTTCACCACTAACAATAATATCAGCTAATTCTTGTGTATTAGTATATGATGTGTCTACTACTAAATCATAATTGTTTTCATCTAATAAATTAATACCATATTTTTCTTTATATCTTTCTATTTCTCCAAGTTTTCTTTTTCTTGTTTTTTGAATTGCTTCATCTACTGTCTCATATTGATCTTCTGAACCACGTGTTGTATCATAAAATACTCTTTTTCCTGCAATTGCTTCATTAACAGTTAGTCTGATTGCATATGAATCTGGTACATTACTCCATGCAAGTCGTGAATCAATAATATAAACATCGTTTGGTCTTTCTTTTTCGTTAATCTCTTTTCCTTTTCTTGCAATTTCATCATCAATTAATCCATCTATTGATTGCAATTTTGCCATAAACTCTTTATCATTTTGAATGTCTGCTAAACTTACATTTATTCTGTCTGGATATCTTTTTAAATATTCTTTTTTTACAGTTTCTCTAAATACATCACCAACAGATATTATATAAACATTAAATCCTTGTTTTTCATATTTACTTTTTATCTCTTTTACTACTGTTGACTTTCCACTTGCTGGTTCTCCAGATATTGTTATAATTTTATTTCTTATATTTTCCAACTTTATAATCTCCTTTTTACAAAATATCTTTTATATTTTACCATTTTTTTAGGTTTTTGTCAACTTCTGTAAATACTTTATGTAATTATGTAGAAATAAAAAAAACATTATATCTAAATTATAAATATAATGTTTTTTACTCATATTCTATGATATTGAAGCATCATAAATTTTAACTATTACATCATGTAATTTTTGATCAAATTCTTCTTGTGATTGGTTTGCATTTAAATCTTGTAATAATGCTCTTGAGAAACTTGCAATCATTCTATTATTTTTAGCAAGTAATTCAACTGCTTTATCTATATCATATCCACCAGAAAGTGCTACTATTCTTACAACACATTCATAATCATATAAATCTAGATAATGATTTGCAATTGTTGGAATTGTGAATTTAAACATAATTTTATCTTCTTTATTCCATGTCTTTAATTTTTCAATTATTTCTGCTTTTAATATTTCTTCACATTTTTCTTTTTCAGGAGCGTTTATATCTACTTCTGGTTCAATAATTGGAACTAATCCAGCATCACATATTGTTTTTGCAAATTCAAATTGTTGTGCAACTATTGCTTTTATTCCTTCTACATTTGGTTCGTAAATTACTGATCTCATTTTTGTTCCAAATACATGTTTTTCAACTGCTTCTTTTAATTCTGTTTCGAGTTCTGGAATTGGTTTCATTAATTTAACACCATTATTTTGTTCTGCTAATCCTTTATCAACTTTTAAGAATGATACTATTTTCTTTTCATTCCATAAGTAATCTGCTGTAAATTCTCCATTTACTTTTGAAAGCATTGTTTTTTCAAATAATATTGCTCCAATTATATGTTCATTTGTAAATGATTTACTTGTAAATACTCTTTTTCTCATTTCATGTATTAAATCAAACATTTCTTCTTCAGTACTATAAGCTGTTTCTGGTATTCCATAAGCTTTTAATGTTTTACTGCTACTTCCACCACTTTGGTCTAATGCTGCAATAAATCCTCTTTTGTCTTTCATAATTTCATACATTTCATTATTCATTTTTATTACCTACCTTTTTATAAGATTTGACATTTTAGTTATATCACAACAGAAAAATCTTATCAACTATTTTTTAAATAATAATGTCTAATTGGTTTTAACTTGTCATCTAATTCATAACAAATTGGATTTCCTGTTTGTAATTCTAACTTTATAACATCTTCATCACTCATGTTGTCTAGATATTTTATAAGTCCTCTTAAACTATTTCCATGTGCTGCTATAATAACATTTTTACCTTTTTCTAATTCTGGTTTAATATCTGAGTTCCAGTATTCAACAACTCTTTTAATTGTATCTATTAAATTTTCTGTTTTTGGTAATTCGTCTTTTGCTAAATCTTTATATTTTGGATCATTTCCTGGATATCTTGGATCTGTTTCTTCTAATTCTGGTGGTCTAACATTTGTGCTTCTTCTCCATAAAAGAACCTGTTCTGCACCATATTTTTCTTTTGTTTCGTCTTTATTTAGTCCTTGTAATGCACCATAATGTCTTTCATTTAATTTCCAACTTCTTTTTATTTCTATATTCTCTTCTCCCATTTCTTTCAAAATGTAGTCAAGTGTATTTTCAGCTCTTTTTAAAACAGATGTAAATGCTAAATCAAAATGAAATCCTTGTTCTTTTAATACTTTTCCTGCCTCTTTTGCTTCTTCTACTCCTTTTTCTGATAATTCAACATCTGTCCATCCTGTGAATTTATTTTCTAAATTCCACATACTTTGACCATGTCTTACTAATACTAATTTAATCATTTTTTATCACATTCCTTTCTTACATTTTTCAATCATATTATAATTATTTCTAAAAGTAATGTCAATATCTATAATGTCCAATAATATCTGTTTTTACTTCAAGTATATCTTCCTCATATGCCCTTTGAACTGGGCTAGCATGATGTATAATAAATGGTATTCCATTTTTATTTCTTTTATCAGATATAATTCCTATATGATTTTTAAATACAATAATATCTCCGCCTTGCCATTCTTTAAAATCTTTTATATCTGTTGTTAATGAAATTGCATTATTATCAAAATATATTTTTAAATTCCTAACTCTCCTAAAATCAATGTTTTTATCTATTTTTTCTATATTATATTGTGATTGATGTTCAACAATATCTGCATTTACAAGTTCTTGTAAATTATATCCAGCTCCCAATAATCCAAAGCCCACTACATCTGTACATACTCCATATTCGTCATTTGGATATCCTGTATTATAATATTTGCTTTTATATTTAGGCTTTGTTGCAATATATTTTCTTACATTTTCTAATATATCTGTTTGATCATCTATACCATCTCCATCTTTATCTGTTTTACTTATATAATCTTCTATTCCAAAATCTTTATTAGTATATTTTCTATGTGGTATAAAATTAAATAAATATAAGAATGCAAAAGAAATTATTATAAAAATTACCAATATTATAAAAATTAATATTTTCTTTTTCATTCAACCATCTCCTTTTGTCTAAATTATATCTCTTATTTATAAGTAAAACAATTAAAAATTTATTAATCTTTATAACAAAATAACATAGCTGCCCTTTGTTCTCGCCAAATTTGAGTTTTCTGCAAAAAGCAAAAAAACTCATGTAATACATTTCTGTAAAACATGAGTTTTTGCTATTTAGTTGTCCTTACCTCCCCAAATTGAGAATCCACCTTTGTGGAATGTTTTTTCGTGTGTTTTTCTATCCACTAACTGTAAAACACCAGGATTCTGATGATGATGCCAAACATAATTTTTTGGAGTTTCTCCAATTTCTAATGCTTTTATGTCATTTTTTGAAAGATTGAGTTTTTGTCTCAGTCGAGTATTTGTTCTAACATCTTTATACAGTTTTTTATTGCAGATAAGAAAATGATAACTTCTTGATTTCCGATAGTCAGTAATTTTTAGTCTTACTTTGTACTTCGATTTAAAGATTGGAAAACCTTTACTGTCAAAATGTACTTTAGTTACTCCATGAATTTGATTTGCCATACCAGGAAGTCCAAGTTTTAATCTAGGAAAATAATTAATTTGATTGATTTCTTTGACTTTTTTTAATTTTTTAGAATTTCCAAAAATCTCTGTAAACCAAGTTTTTTGTCTTTTCCGTTTTTCTTTTGCTAATCTTTTAATAATATAGAAACTACCTTCTCTTATAATTATCATAAAAATTAACAGAAAAAACTTTACTCCAATATACTGCACTAGGATACAAACAATAATTTTCCACCAATTCACGTGCAATGCTTCTAAATAAAGAGATTGTACTACAAATGATAATAAAATTTCACTTGTTTGGGCATAATTATTTTTCTTCCGCAAAATTAATTTAATTGATAACCAAATTTCCAAAATTGACAATACTATACTAGTGATAAAAACAACTTCTCGCATATTTTTTCCTCCTACATATTTATGTTTGCGAGCCTTACCAAAAGTTAACTTTATTATTATACTCCTTATTTAAGATATAGTCAATATTTTTTATATTTTAAAAATAATCTGATATATATGGTACATCTTGTTTTACAGAATTTTCAAGCATTTCTACAATTTTCTTATCTGTTTTAATTCTTCCTATCTTATATAAATATTCTGGTCTTTTGTACCCCATAAGCATTGTAGTCATTGTTTGTATACTAATCTCATCATTACATGTTTCGTTAATTTTTTCAACGTTTGCCTTTCCATCTTTATCTATATTAATACAAAATGTTCCTTGATTTTCTTCAAGCATTGGATCTGTAAGCACAAATTTCCAAGTTCTATTTTCATTATGACTTTTTTTAAATCTGTATTCTTTCATAAATCCAACAAAATCAACAATTCTTGCCATAAAATATGGTGATATAGTTTCTTTTATACTTGAATCTTCTAATAAAAACGATAATTTTTCATCTGTGTATGTATTTCCTTCTACTTTATCAATCATAGAGAAATGTGCTGAAATGAAATTCCACAAACCTGTTCTTGCTTCTTCATTATTAAATATCATATCTTTTATATGAAATATTTCTTCAGATATCCAATATATAACATATCCATCTGGTTCACCATTTTTATTATAATAAATTGCTGCCATCATATCATCAGGATCCCATAACCAGTATTCATTCCATGCTAAATCATCTCTTAAAATAGCTCCATTTGTGTGCATTGCAAATTTTTCATAAGTTTCTTTTAGTTCTTCACTATCATATTTTACTCTTTTTACATTTCCTGACACTTGATGATTTTTAGGTAATTGGTAATCACTTATTTCATATGTAATTTTATTTGATACGATTTCCCAACCTTTTCTTCTATAATATGGTATAGAATATGGATATAAATATGAAATATATTGACCATTTTCTTTCATTTTCTTCAATGCTGTTTCTAATAATTTGTGCATTAATCCTTGATTTGAATATTCAGGATATGTTCCTACTCCTGTAAGTCCTCCCATATTATATGTTTTATTAAATATTCTTATTTTCATTGGATATACTGCAACTTGTGATACTAATGTATCTCCGTCAAACCAGCCAATTACTTCTGCTCTTTGAAATGTAGGAAATTTTGCTCTAATTATTTCTTTTTCTTCCCAATCAATCGAATCTAATTCTTGATCAGTCACTTGAAAAACATATCTTAAAAGATCGTTATATTGTTCCATATATTCATTTCCGACTTCTTTCATTTTTAGCTTTTTGTTGTTATTCACTTTAATTTTTCCTCCTTATTGTTTTTCATGTATAAGTATATCAATCTATAAAAATAAAAACAAGCAATTTTAAAAATTACTTGTTTTTATTTTTAGAAAAAATTTTAATCTCCAACTTCAATTCCATTTGCTTCTTTTATATTCATATTTAATTGTTGTCTCTTTTGTTGAATTTCTTGTTGTTGAGCAGATAACCTTTGCTGAGCAGCTTCAATCATATTGCTTTTGATTTCATATCCTTTATTTATTATTCCTCTATATGTTCTTTTTCCTGTTTCCATAGTGTCTTTTACATATGTTGTAACTACTTTTTTTGAGTTATCTACTCCAGTTATAATCATTCCTCTAGTATCTTTTCCAAATTGTATAACATTATCTTTGGTCGTTTGTGCAACTTGAATTGCTTGAGCTTTCTTTTGATTAACTCCTACCAAAATTGCTTCTTTCCTTTTAGCAACTGCTTCTTTAGCATTTGCTAATTTATTACTTATAAATTCTTGTGCTTTTGTTGCCATTTGTTTAGTATCTGCAATTTTATCTTTAGCAAAATCTTGTGCATATAATCCTAAAATTTGTACATCTTCCACCTTATCTTTTACAAAATCCTGTGCATATAGTCCTAAAATTTGTGCATCAGCTATCTTATCCTTTGCAAAATCTTGTGCCATTAGTGCCAAAATTTGCGCATCTTCTATCTTATCTTTTACTGTAAAAGCCATATTTTCTTTAGTTTCACCAACCTTTGCTTTTGCCATATCAGCATATTCAAGCATTGCTTTTTTAAATAGTGAAACTTTTTGAACTGCATTTTCTTGAGTATTTGCTAATTTTTCTGCATATCCTTCTACTTTTTCTTCAACACTTTTTTCTATATCTGCTCTCTTTTGCACAGCTTTATCTAAAAAAGTTTTTCTTTTTGAATCAATCTCTGATTTTATCTTTGGAATTTCTTCATTACGTATTTGTCCAATTTGTGTTTTTAATGGTTCAATAACACCTTTAACAAATTTTTTTGTTCCATTAAACTTATTAAAAATATTTCCTAAAGCTTTTGCAAAAATATTTTGTTTTGGAATTGTCATTAATTGTTTATTTTTATTAGAAGAGATTTCTTCTAACATCTTTTTTCTTTCAGCCATAATTTGCTCATATTCATTTTTACAAGATTCAATTACTTGTTTTATTTCTTCTCTTCTTGCTTGTAACTCTTGTGCATGTGCTCTACTAATATCTGTTGGATTATTTTCTATATGACTTTTCAATTCTTCTGTTTTCTGTTGAAGTGTTGACATATCACCACTTTTTAATGCTTGAACTATTTCTTTTTCTAATCGTTGTTTTGTTTTTGCAAATTCTTTATTTTCAGCTGCCATTTTTACCTTATTTCTTTTTTGCTCTAACAGTATTCCATTTTCATCAAGTTCAAATTGTGCTTTTTTCTCCATTATATCTTGTAAAATTTTATCATATTCCTCACTAGCTTCTGCTAATCGTTTCTCGAATTCTTCAACAATTCCTTCTCTATCAGCATTTTGATTTGCATATTCTTGTTCTATTTTTTCCAATTTTGCTCCAAATTTTTTTGCTTGTTCAATAAGTTCTTTGCTTTTTGAATCCACAATTGTTTCAATTTGATCTTTGCTTTCTCTTATTGCTAATTGGGCATTTATTTTGGCTAATGTAACTTGTGTATCTGCTAATTCTTTTAGTAATTGTGTAAACTTAATTTGTTCTTCTGTATCTTTATTTTGTTCATCCATATATTATCCTCTACCTTTCACTTTCAAAATTTTCTTCTAAATCTAATTCTTTATCAATTTTCATTCGAATTTCATTTTCTCTTTCTTCATAAGCTTTTTTCATTCTTTTTAGCTCTTCTGTACTTAATTTGCTCCAATCAATAATTCTACCATCAATAATATCTTTTTTTAAATCGCTTTCCATTATAAATTCTCCTTTAATATCAATCTTTTATAGTTATATCATATAAATGCAAGTATAACAATACATTAATTTATTTATATTATTAAGTTTTGATTACATTTTTGTTACATTTATGTTGCATTCTCTTTCTTTTTATCATAATCATCCATAAAATGATGTATTTCTTCATCTTTAACATAAGAAATAAGAGTATTTAAATTAACATTTTTAGTACTATTATAAATATTCATGTCAACCTTATCATAAACACTTCTCAATTGCTTTAGGAGTTTCTTCATTTCTTCTCTTTTAGAACCTCCACCACCATTGTCACACATAGTACAATGTTCTGTAAATCTGCAAGCACATTGAATAAAATGCAAATCATTTCTTTCTCTCCATTTTATAATATTTTTTACGATATGTTGTTATTATGCTTTTTTCTATTTCTTCATATCTTTCCATTTTTCAATTCCTTTACTTAATCTTATCTTTCATCTGGCTGTTTTTTTCTATTTTTTAAAACTTGTTTTAATCCTTGTATTCCTTGAAGATTTATCAAACCATTTTCTATTTGTTTTGCAAATTCTTCTAAAGTCATTTTTCTAAAAGAATTTGTTTCATCTGAAAATAAATAGATATCTTTTCCACCTTTTACATTTACAACAATACATAATTCATAATGTTTCTTGCCATCATTTTCTCTATAACAATCAATCATATTAATTTTATACTTTTCTTCTTTGGGAAATAATAATCCATCTTTATTTTCATTTCCAATTAAATCTTCCATTCTCCACTTTCTGTCAGCATATCCCATTTCTGGACTTGTATATGCTTCTGAATTTTCTAAAACAAACTGAACCTTTTGCCCAAAATCTTTAAACATTGGTAAATGCATCTTTATTAGTTCTAGATATTCATCTGTATAATATGATTTTTCTGATATATGTCCTTGTTTTTTATCAATTTGGTCTAATTCAGTTCTACTTATTAATTCTTGTTCCACACCTTCAATAGGAATTCCAAAATATTGTGTTCTCAATTGTGCTTTTATATTTCTCATATCTTCTTGTAAATCAAATCTATATTTTCTTCCATCTTCTGTTATTAAAACATTATAAATATGTGGACATTTTCTAAAATCTTCTTCATCTATTACTGATTCTATATTTACTCCAAGTTCTTTCATAACATAAGAAAATATGTAAGCAATTGATTTACAAATTGCAGTATTATTTTCTAAACATCTGTTTAAATCATCTTCACTTCTACTATGATCATATATCTGTTTTCTTGTTTTGGAATTTCCAAACGAAAAATCTAAATCAAATGCAAATTTACTTCCTAAGTCCCAATATATATACCTTAACTTTTCTATACTTGAAAATCCTTCTGTTTCTTTTTTTACCTTTTCAACATATTTTTCTAATGAGCTCATTTATTTCACCTTTTTGCTTAAAAATTTTCTTTATAACTTTCTATAAATTGTTTTGTAATTGTTATTGTATTTTCTCCATCTGTATAACATAGATTAAGTTGGAAAAAAATAATTTTCCAACTCTATAATTATTTCTTTAGTCTTAAAGCATTTAAAACAACAGTTAAACTACTAATTGTCATAGCAAAAGCTGCAACCATTGGATTCATTTCAATTCCAATATTTTCTAATATTCCACATGCAATTGGAATCATACAAATATTATAGAAAAATGCCCAGAATAAGTTTTGTTTTATATTTTTAATTGTTCTTGCACTAATTTCTATTAATTCATTTATTTTTTCTATATTATCATTCATTAATATTACACTTGCAGAATCCATTGCAATATCTGTACCTGATGAAATTGAAACACCTATATCTGCTGTTACTAAACTTATACTATCATTTATTCCATCACCACACATTATTACAATTCCATCTTTTTTTAATTCTTTTATCTTTTCTGCTTTTTCTTTTGGTGTAACATTTGAAATTACTTTTTCTATTCCAATTTGTTTTGCAACAATTTCTGCTGTTTTCTCATTATCACCTGTTAACATTACTACATTAATATTTTTATCCTTTAATTCTTTTATTACATTTTCAATATTATCTTTTAATATATCTTTTACACCTATTAATGCAACTAATTTATTGTTTAAACTTACAAATAATATGCTATTACCATCATTAACTAATTGTTGTTCATCTTGCTCATTTGGAATTATTACTCCATTTTCAGTCATTAATTTTCTATTTCCAATTAAATATTTATCATTATTTTGCATTATTGCTTCAACACCAAAACCTGCAATTGCTTTAAATTCTTTTAAATCTTCAAATTCTATTTTTTCTTCTATTGCTTTATTAACAATTGCTCTTGCTATTGGGTGTTCTGATTTTTTCTCAATACTTGCTATATTCCTTAAAAGTTCTTTTTCTTCTAAATTGCTATAATTATATATTTTTGAAATACTTAATGTTCCTTTTGTTAATGTTCCTGTTTTGTCAAAACATATTGTCTTTGCTTTATGGAAATTCTCTAATGCTTCACTTGTTTTTACTAAGACTCCTTTTCTACTTGCATTTCCAGAAGCTATTACTATTGCAAGTGGTGTAGCTAGTCCTAAACTACATGGACAAGCAACTACTAATATACTTACAAATATATTTATTGCAATTGCTATATCTTTTGATATAATTAACCACAACACAAATGAAATTATAGATATAACTAATACTACTGGAACAAAATATCCACTTATCTTATCTGCTATTTTAGCAATAGGTGCTTTCGTAGCTGTTGCATTTGCTACTAATCTTACTATTTCTGAAACTGTAGATTCTTTGCCAATTTTTTCTGCCTTATATTTTATTGTTCCTTCATAATTTATACTTCCTGCTATAACTTTAGAGCCTATCTCTTTTTTGGCTGGCTTACTTTCTCCAGTTATAAATGCTTCATTAATATGTGTTACACCATCTATAATTTCACCATCTACAGCTATTTTTTCACCTGGTTTGCATATTACAATATCTCCTTTTTGAATTTCATCTAATGTAACATCAACTTCTTTTTCTTCTCTTATTATTGTTGCATTATTTGGAGTTATTGTCATTAATTCTTGTAATGCTTCTTTTGTTTTGTCTTTATTTTTGCTTTCAACAAATTTACCTATTTTTATAAAAAATATTACAATAGCAGCTGATTCATAATACAATTTTTCAACATACATTGTATGTCCTTGTAAAATTCGTATTGTTCCATATATACTATATACATAGCTTGCTAATACTCCTATCATAACTAGAGTATCCATATTTGGTGTTTTATGAATTAAATTTTTATATCCATTTTTTATTATGTCTTTTCCAAATAATATTACAATTGTTGTTAATATTAATAATGATATTGCATAATTAATTGGATGTGTAATCATATTCAAAAATGGAATAACTGGTAAACCTACCATGTGAGACATTGAAATATATAATATTAATATTGATATTACACTTATTCCCATTAATTTATATTTTTCATTTGATTTTTTCTTTTCTTCTTTTTCAAAATTGTCTATTCCTAAGCTTGTAAATCCTGCTTTTTCAACAAATTTTTCTACTTGTTCTAATGTTAATTTTTTTTCGTCATATTCTATATTTGCATTATTCATAACAAGATTTACTACTGCTGTTTTTATTCCATCTTGTTTATTTAAGTATTTTTCTAAACCTGATGAACATGCTGAACATGTCATTCCATCTATTTTTAATAATACTTTCTTCATACTTTTTTCCTTTCTTAGTTTGCTTTAAATCCTGCATCCTCAACAGCTTCAATTAACTCTTTTTCACTTACTTGTGTTTCATCATATTTTATATCTGCCTTTTTCTCTTCTAAGCTCACTTTTGCATCTTCTACTCCATCAACATTATTTAATACCTTTTCTAATCTTGTAGAACATCCTGTACAGTGCATTCCTTCTATATTTAATTTTACTTCTTTCATTTAATTTTCCTCCTTAAAATAATCTTTATTATCTATAACCTTTATTTTATTTTTTATCATATTCATCCAACAAGAATAAATATATTCTCCTTCTTCTTGTGGTGTGAACTCTATTTCATTTGTACCAACATCTAATTTTTTATCAATTTTAATATAAATTTTTTCCATTAACGTAATCTCCTAAATAACTCCATTACTTCATCAATAATTTCTGTATTACCAGATTGAATTTCTGTTAATACACAACTTTTTATATGACTTTCTAATATTGAATTTTCTACACTTTCTAATGATTTACTTATTGCTGATAATTGAATTAATATATCTGCACAATATCTATCATCTTCAATCATTTGTTTTATTCCCCTTATTTGACCTTCTATTATGTTTAGTCTTTTGGTTAAAGATTTTTTTTCTTCTTCTGTTCTGTGTGTTGACTTTTCACAACTTTCACATTTGCTGCATTTTTCACACTTCATATATTCACTTCCTTTATTTTTCGATTTTATCTGCAAATCATTATACACCCCATAGGGGTATGTGTCAATATTTATTTTTTACATTTTTTCTATTATATAAAAAAACAAGTCAGTCATCACATTTGTGATTAGCTGACCTGTTTTTATTGTTTAATATTGTTTAGCTAACAGACAAGTAAAACTCAACCTGTTTACTCTGAAGTTTCTTAGCATCAGATTTGACATCTTTAAAAATCTTCTCTAATGCCATGATATTCTGAGCATGAACATCTACTTGAACTTCAACAGTGCCCATAGCAGAAACATCCCAAACAGAGGAATTTGGAGAAATGCTAACATTTCCGTTAGCAAAAACATCTCCTAAAACACAAATGTCTTTAAGGATTACATCTCCTTCTACTCTGACATCATTTCCGATAGAGCGAGTAATTGAAAAATCTTCGCCAGCATGCACATTAAAGAAATCTGCATGATTGGCAAAAAAACTTTCACCAACGTCAATATCGTAGCCATTTGCATTACTACCTTTTGCCATATACACATTACCAGTAATACAAATATCAGTGTCAAGTTCTGCACCAGGCATAACTACGACATCACACTCAAATCTTTTTTCGTTATTCATTGTATTTTTTCCTTTTCTTTTTAAATCAAATGTTTTTCACAAGAATTCCGTCTAAAATCTGGCAATTTTTACTGAATCATCTTCAATTTTGATATCTCCATCTAATGCACAGAGATTACAACATCAAACTGTTATTTTTGTTTCATATATGAAACCTCCTTATTAAAAAAGCATGTTTCGAACCAATATATTATACTCTAAAATAAAATATTTGTCAATTAGAACAAAGCGACGCAGTCGCTCTTTGTTCTCGCCCAATTTGAGTTTTCGACTAAAAGAAGAAAATCTCAAATGGCTAACGATTGTAGCTTTTATATACTAGGAAGTTCTTTGAACTTCCTAGTATATAAAAACACTGGCAAGCCAGCAATCACATTTGTGATTAACTGCCTTGCCAGTTAGAACGTTTTTAATTAAATTTCTTCAGTTGCATCTCCTTGATATGACATTCTTCACCAGTCCGAATTTGTCCTTCAGACATCAGGTATTCTGCATTGACGTTTTCAAAGCAATCAACCAGATCTGAGCCACAGCATGCTTTAACCAGTGTTCTTGTTGCCAAAGTTACAGTACCAAAAGACTGTACGTTTCCGAGGTCACAGCCATTTTCGGCAATAACTTCTACATCGCCAAAAACAGAATCTGCTGCACTATACCCCATAATATATGCGGTAGCTCCAGCTGAAACTTTTCCAACAATACACATCTGTCCAACAAAAATGTTTTCATCAGACAACATATTTCCGATTTCGCACATATTACCAATGGTAATATCATTGTCGGCTTCGATATCACCTTCGATTACAACATGGTTGCCCACGGTAACTTTAGGAGCCTTAATATTACCTTTAACATGACTATTATTGGCAATAGTCACAGGTAAAGTACTCAGGACATCTTCATAGTATTCGCCAGAAATAATGCTAATTGTCCGTTCTTTATTCTGTTTCATAAATGAAACCCTCCATAAAAAATTGTAAATATACGGATATTTTCATTATACCTCAAAATACTGTTTTTGTCAATTTTATATAATCGTTATCACTACTTTTGAAATTTATTATTTCCTGATTTTTTCATGATATAATGTGTTTCTGTTTCCATTGTCTTTCCAAATCCAACTCTCTCAAATAATTTTATTGCAAGATTTTCTTTAAAACATTGCAAAATTATATCTTTATCATTATTCTCGAATAATATTTCTTTTAGAACAGCTGTTCCAATACCATTATTTTGGTATTCTGGCATTACACAAATGTTCACTATTTCAAAAGTATTATCATCTTTATTCTTCACATTATAAAAACCTACTAATTTATCATTCAAATATATCAATTCTATATTTTTTGAGTTTTCTTTCATAAATTTATTAAATAACTTATTTTGATTTTCTTCATTCCATTCTCCATAAATTTCTTCTATATATTTATGATAAACTTCCTTTTTTAAATTATATATAAATTTGATTTCATCTTGTTTACCATTTTTATATGGTTTTAGTTCCAAATTTTTAACACTACGACCTAATCTAATTTTCTTTTCTATAATCCTATTACTATTCATGCTTTCAACTTTATCCCTTTTTATGTGGTCAAAATTACGATTCTCCTCTGAAAACACACACCCACAATATTTTTGCATATAAAGTCCTAGCTCTCTTGCCTCTGTTTGTCCCTCTTTAAAGCCTGGTCTAAAATCTCTATACAAAAATGTTAATCCATATTTTTCAGCCATTTCTTCGCCAATTTTTTTTAATGCCTCATGATTTTGATATGGACTTATTAGTAAAGTAGTAGAAAAAGTATCATATCCATTTTCTTTTGCATATTTAGCAGTTTGTTCAAGACGAACTCTATAACAATATTTAACACATCTATTTTCTAAATCATCAACAACATTTTTGCAAAATTCTCTTAATCCATAATTTTCATCAAAAATAGCATTTATACCTATACTTTTTGTATATTCTTTTAAAGTGTCTCTTCTTGTTTTGTATTCTATATATGGATGGATATTAGGATTAAACCAATATACCACAGGTTCAATTCCTTCTTTTCTTAAACTTTTTATACAATATACACTACAAGGAGCACAACATGTGTGTAATAATAATTTCATTATATTCCTCTTTTCTTTATTATTTTATTATATAGTCCATATTAAAATATGTCAATTAATTTTGTGAAATGTCTTTATTTTTCATTTTAAAAGTGATATTATAAAAACAAGTTAGTAATTTAACTAACTATTTTTAGACTTAAGGAGATTTTATTATGATACCAAGAGAAAAAAATCCTGATTATATAAATTCTTTTTTAGACTATTCTATTACAATCTTAAACAAATCACCAAATTCTGTAAAAGAATATAATTATGATTTAACTAATTTTTTTAGATTCATTATGATTCGTTTTAATATGACAAATGAAGAAGATCCAGAAAAAATTGATATAACAAAATTTACAAAAGATGACTTAAGAAAAATAACCCTTGAAGATATACATTCATATATTTCACATTTAGCAATTGATAATAGAGCTAAAGCAACAACAAGAGCTAGAAAAATATCAACTTTAAGAATATTTTTTAAATATGCTACAGTTAAAGAAAAATTATTAGATGTTAACCCTGCTCAAAATCTTGAAACACCCAAACTTGAAAAAAGAATGCCAAAATATCTTTCATTAGAGCAAAGCCAAAAGCTATTAAAAGTTGCTGATAGCACAGACAATCGTAATTATAAAAGAGATTTTGCGATCACTACACTTTTCCTAAACTGTGGAATGAGATTATCAGAATTAGTCGGAATTAATATTCGTGATATTGATTTTGATGAAAATAAAATGACTGTTATAGGTAAAGGAAATAAAGAACGTGTAATTTACTTAAATAAATCTTGTATTAATGCAATTAATGACTATTTAGCTTCAAGACCTGCTCCATCTCTTATAAAACGTGATTCCAAAAATTCAGATAAAGCACTATTTCTTAGTGAACAAAAAAAGCGTATAAGTAATAGAACTGTTCAATTAATTATTACAAAAGAATTAGAAGCGGCTGGATTAGATACAAAAAAATTATCTGTTCACAAATTAAGACATACTGCAGCAACTCTAATGTATCAATATGGTAATGTTGATATTAGAGCTTTACAAGAATTGCTTGGACATGAGAGCATCGCAACTACTGAAATTTACACACACGTAAGTAATGAACAAGTTAGAGATGCAATTGAAAGAAACCCATTAAACAAATAATATTTGAAAGGAATTATTAATATGAATCCATTATTTAAAAATACTACAAAATATACTGAAAAAAGTTACCAACAATTTGTTAATTTTCATGGCACCAAGTTTAATTTCTCTTATAATTTTTCAACAATAATTATGCTTATTCTTATGATATATTGTATTATATACAGCATATCTCAAAAAACATTTTTACTTACTTTACTTTTTATAGCTATGATTGTTCTTTATGTTTTTATAAGAATTTACATACCTGCAAAAAAATATGTTCAAACAAAAACAAAATATGAAAATAAATCTTCATATTTTACATTTAATTTTTATAAATTTTATTTTGAAATAGACAAAACAAGAGTTTATTATTTTAAATTGCATAAGGTATTTGAAACAAAAGATTATTTTTACTTATATCTTGATGAAGATACCGCTTTTCTTGTAAGCAAATCTGGTTTTAAAATAGGAACACCTAAAGATTTTTCCGAATTTATAAAGAAAAAATGTATATTTAAATATAGTAAAGAAAAATAGATCATATATTCGACAAAATATTCCTTCTATTCATATTATATATAAATAATATGAAAGGAGGATTTTTATTGTGCAATTAGAAGGAAAAAGAATCGGCTTCGTATTCACAGGCTCATTCTGTACATTTAGAAAAACCATTGAAGAATTAAAGAAAATTGTAAAAGCGAAAGCAAAAGTAATTCCAATTATGTCAGAACATAGTTATACAATGGATACAAAATTCGGAAATGCTATTGATTTTATAAATGAAATAGAAGATATTACAAATGAAAAAATTCTACATACAATTCAAGATGTAGAACCATTAGGTCCAAAAGATATGCTTGATATTTTAGTTGTTGCACCTGCAAGTGGAAATACAATGGCAAAACTTGCAAATGATATAATTGATGGTACTGCAACGATGGCCGTTAAATCTCACTTAAGACGCGAAAGACCAGTTGTTATAGGAATTTCTACTAATAATGGACTTTCTGGTGCTGGTGAAAATATTGGTAAATTATTAAATAGGAAACATTTCTATTTTGTTCCATTTAGGCAGGATAATCCTATTACAAAACCTCGTTCTCTTGTTTTTGATCCAACTTATTTATCAAAAACTATTGAATATGCTTTAGACAACGAACAAATTCAGCCTATTATTTTATAAGTAAAAAGAAGCGGTATTTAATACTGCTTCTTAAAACTATGTATTTTCATTCATCAACAAATATTTACCCTCATAAACTTGTTTTACACCATCTATCTTTTCAAAATCTTTAGGTTCTACAAATCTGCTTTTTTTATTAAATTTACAAATATGTGCCTTTTCTAATACATCTGCCACAAAGAAACTACAAACATATCTATTTTTGAAACGAACTGGGATTTTAAAAAATCTTAATACAATACCAATAAAATCATATTTATATAAATCAGAATGAATTTTCATATACTTAATTATTTTTTTCAAATTTCTATATTGTTTTTTGGTAACTTCTATTTCAAATATTCTACAAGTTGTTTCATTAAATTTATTAAAAAAATCACCATCTCTATTTTCAATAACAAATCCACTGTTTATTATTGAATTTAATTCTTTTCTACCAAAGCTATATATTTTATCACATTCTGGAGTTACTGATATTGCTATATGACTATATTTATAATGTGTAAAAAGTTTTATAAGTCTTGATGGCATTGTATGTGTGTGCATCTGTATAACATATATCTTATTGCTTTTCATTTGTTTATTCACCTCTTATAATACTATTTATCTTGTTACTTTTTATTACATCTTTTTAATTGTAACACAATAGACTATAATTGTCACTACATCATTTACAAAATATTAAAAATTAATTCAACTCTGAATAAATCACCATCTAATTTCAAATTAAATACACCTTTTTGAATCTCTGTTAAATTCTGTGCTATTGATATCCCAAGTCCACTTCCCTCAGTTGTTCTTGATTTATCACCTCTAACAAATCTTTGCATTAATTCTTCTGCAGATATATTAAGTTTTTCTTTTGATATATTTTTCATTTCTATATATACTTCATTTGATTTTTTTATTATATCAATATATACTCTTGAATTTTCTAAAGCATATTTTGAAATATTACTAAATAAATTTTCTACAATTCTATACATATATCTACTATCTGCTAATATATATATTTCACTTTCTTTTGCTTCTAATAATATTTCTAATTTTTTCGCCTCAAACTTATCTTCAAATTCACCAATTGCTTGATTTAATAATTCTACAATATTAATCTTCTCTATTTGTAGTTTTACATTTCCTGTAGAAACTTTTGAAGCTTCAACTAAATCTTCAATTAATTTTTTTAATCTTTGTGATTTTGAATCTAATATTTCTATATATTCATTAGCTTTTTCGTTTCTTATATCTTCCTTTTTTAATAAATCAACATAATTAATTATTGATGTTAATGGTGTTTTTATATCATGTGATACATTTGTTATTAATTCTGTTTTTAGCCTCTCACTTTTTATTCTATCTTGTATTGATCTCTCAAATCCATTTGATATATCATTTATATAATCAACTGATTGGTAAAATTCTGGTAAAAATTCTTTTCTTTCTAATGTATCATTATTATTTCCTTCATACATTTCCTTTAATTTTTCTTCTATTTTATCATAATCTGCAATTGCTTTTAATAATCTAAAAATAAATATTACTACTATTACTGTTTCCAATACGGCTGTAAAAACTAAATCTTCGTGGAATATTAGTAAAATCATAACTGCAAAAACAATAGCTATTACACAATCTAATATAAATTTCTTAGTTGTCTTATCAAAAAATTTAGATGTTCCTTTAAGTTCTTTAAAAAACTTTTCTAATTTTGAAAATAATTTTCCTAACTGTTTAAATATTTTTCCTATTATTGTACTTTTCCAAAACGTTTTTGCTTTTAATCTTCTTACAAATGTATCAAATATTATTGCAATTACAATATATATTGAAAAATATGCTGTTACTATTAAAGAAACTTCTAAAGATATATCAGAAGGAGTTGTCACACCAAAAGTCATAAGCATTATTATTGCAAAAATTGCCACACCTATTCCTAATATAATTTCTAATGGTATTTTATCAAAATCTGTTGTCGAAATACCTTCTACACCATTTTTATGCCCTATTGATATACTTAAATATAATAAAATTAAAATTGTCATCATTGTTGATATTGGAACTAATACATAAATAACTGTTTGATATGGTTTTAAAATCTCAATAAATTCATTTGACAATGCTTGATTAGAATTCTCTGCAAATTTTGGAGTGTATGATGTATAAATTTGAAAATCTTCTATATGTGCTGTTATATATTCTAAATCACTAGTAGTTGATTTTCCTACAATAACACCATCTTCAGATCCAGTTTCAAGTTGAAAAAGTTCATCTGTTGGTCCAACTTCTACATTATTTCTTGTAAAATATTTATATGTAAATGATTCTTGATATTGTTTTGCTCTTTTCCTTAATATTGCTGAATTTGTTTCTACTTTTCCATTTACTATATTAAAAATTTTATTACCATCTACATTTGCTATATAATTTTTTATTGATTCTATTGTACTTACATCAGATGTTAATTCAACATTAGTAAGTGCTTTATTATTATATATTATCAAAAAATACATTCTTGGTGCATCATAATTAAATTCACCATTTGCCGAATAAAAAATATATGAATCTCCATCTTCAATATTTTTATATTCTGGATTTTTATATATCAATTTTCGTGCTATGCCTGATAATCTTGTCATATATAATGACATAAATGATTCTGATTCAAAATATTTTTCTTCATCATAATATGTGGCATCTTTTACTTGAATATAAAATATTGATATTATTAATATTCCAACAAAAATTGGTAACATTATATAACTAAATAATTTTAGTATTCTACTGTTTCTCATTTTATTTTTTTCTCCTTATTAAAGGTTTTCTACTTTATATCCAACTCCCCATATTACTTTTAAATATTTAGGCTCTTTTGGATTTACTTCAATTTTTTCTCTTATATGTCTAATGTGTACTGCAATGATGTTTTCTGCTGCAAAACTTTCTTCTTCCCATATATTTGTATATATTTCGTCTATTGAATATACCTTTCCTTTGTTTTGTGTTAAAAATTTCAAAATATTATATTCTGTTGGTGTAAGTTTTACTTCTTTACCATCTACAACAACTTTTTTTAATTCATCATCAATTGTTAAATTTCCTGCTTTTATTAGTCCTGCTTTTTCTGATAAAACATTGTTTTTTGAACATCTTCTTATAATTGCATTTACTCTTGCAATTAATTCTTCTGGATTAAATGGTTTTGTTATATAATCATCTGCTCCTATATTTAATCCATTTATTTTATCTATATCTTCTGATTTTGCTGACAATAATATTACTGGTATATCTTTGTTTTTTCTTATCTCTTCTAGTGTTTCTATTCCATCTTTTTTTGGCATCATTATATCCATTATTATTAAATTAATTACATTATCATTTATTTGTTTTAAAGCTTCTTCTCCATCATAAGCTTTATAAATAAAATAATTTTCTTTTTCTAAATATATTTCTATTGCTTTTACTATTTCTTTATCGTCGTCTACTACTAGTATGTTATACATAAAATTTTCTCCTTTATAACTTTTTCTTCATTATTATACCATGTTTTGAGCTATTTCGGAATATCTGTTTTATTAATTTTTTATTAAAAAGAAAACAACCATTAAATTATGGTTGCTCTCTATTCTTATATTTATTCCACATCATGTCTTGCTAAAATTCTAGCAGGCCTTTTTCTTAGAATTTTAAATAATGGTAATAATCCAACTAATATATTAACTCCAAATATAATTAAAACGCTTAAACCTATTGTTTGAAAATTAACAATAAACAATCTTGAGGCTGATTGAATTTTAGTAATTGATGCCAATATATATGTCATGAGTGCAATTCCTGGTACACTTCCAAATACAGTGATAGCAATAATTTCACCTAAAAACATTCTATATATATCTGATTTTTTTACTCCAATTGCTCTAAATACTCCAATTTCTTTTATTCTTGATAAGAATGATGCTCTCATCATCAAATATATTTCAACTAGTGATATTGCAAGTATTATAGATGCTAATATTATTGCACTTTTTACTGAATCTTTTTTATATTCTAGATAATCACTTCTATCTTTTTCATATCTATCAATAATATTCAATCTATACTCATCTTTAAATTTATTCATAACTTGTGATTTATCTTTTGCATATATTGTCATTGAATTTTGCTTATTAATTACATTATATTTTACTGTATTATTATTTACAAGATATGCCTGTAAATCTGCTTGACTATCATAATATCCAACAACTACAAGTTCTTCTCCATTTACTTGTGCTTTTATTGGTTTATTTAATTTCATAGTATCTTTATTAATTTGATTTACTATAACTTCATAATCATTTTCTGGTAATCTTCCTTTTGTTAATGTAATATCATCTAAAAACAAATTATAATCCATTACTTCACTATCTGTTGTTTCTTCTTTATAAACACTAGTAAACCAATCATTTACATTATTTGTCCCTGTGGCATTTGCGATTATATTTACAAACATTGATTTATTAACAAATATAGACTCTGCTTCTGTGTCTGCAATTCCAACTATTTTAAAGTCTTTTAAGTTTTTGATAGTTAAACTTCTTCCTAGCAAATCTTCATCTGTTTTTATTCCTAAACTTCCTGCCATTCCCATATCTGATGTAACAGATTGTACTACTCTTTTATCTACTACAATTTCATACTCATTTTCTGGCATTCTACCTTTTATTAAATTATCTGCTGTTATTGTGTCTATACCTACTAAATATCCATTAACCATTGCAGGACGTGTTGCTGTCTGATAATAATCTTTATTATTTAATGTAAATACAACTCCTCCGCTTCCAGGCAATATGTAATCAATTCCAGACTCTTGCTCATATTTTAGAAAATCATCAACACTTATTGTAGTGTTTTCAACCTGTAAATAATTTCTATCTATTTGCATAAAATCTATATCTCTTACATCTAATGCACCATATATACTACATATTGCATATACAACAAACATACTTGATGCAAAAAAACCTAATAATAATAATTTTTTTAGTATAGTATAATTTGAAATTCTTTTAAAACCTGTAATTATTGATTTCACTATTCCATAAATTGATTTATATTTTGCTTTATATTTTTTATCAGATATATTTTCCAAATTATATTTTTCTTCATCATAAATGCTTTTATCGATCTTTTTATAATGATCATCTACTAATTCTATTGATGAATTTTCGTCAACAACTTCTACCTTGTTTTCTGATTGGATATAGATATTTCCATCTTTTATTGCTAATTTTATATTAATCTTATCTTGCTTGTTATCAGAATATATATTTACATTAATATCATCTTTATCGATATTATTAATATTTTCAAAATCTTTTAAATATAATTTGTTATCTAATCTATATTCTAATGATTCTTTTGGCTCATTTTCATAATCTTTAATAATTTTTCCATCTTGAAGTTCTATAATTCTTGAAGCATAAAAATTAGCTAAATCTACTTCATGTGTTACAAGAATTACTAATTTTTCTTTTGAAATTGCTTTTATTATATTCATTACTTGTAAAGAATTTTTACTATCTAAGTTACCAGTTGGTTCATCTGCAATTACTATACTTGGATTTTTTACAAGTGCTCTTGCTATTGCAACTCTTTGCTTTTCTCCACCTGATAACATTTTAGCAGGTCTATTTCTATATCTGTACATTTTTACTGCTTCAAGAACATAATTTACTCTTTTTTGTATTTCTTTCTTATTTTTTATTCCCATCATTTTTAATGATAGTGCAACATTATCATATACAGACATATTTTCTAACAATTTATAATCTTGAAATATATATCCCATATTTAGATTTCTTATTTTATCAACTGTATAAGCTCTTTTATGTGTTATTTTTTTACCATTTATGTATATTTTTCCACTATTAACTTTATCAAGTCCACCTATTGCATTTAATAATGTTGTTTTTCCACTTCCTGAACTCCCTAAAATTGCAACTAATCCATTATCACCTAATTCAAGAGATGTATTATTTATGATATGCATTTGATTTCTTTTTCTTCTATTAAAATATTTATTTACTTTTACTAATTTTATCATAATATTACACCTCCTCATTATATCTGTTCATTGCAGAACTTTTAAATATTTTCTTTGCAAATTTTCTTGCTATTAATTGTGTTACTACAAACAAAATTAAATACATTAAAATACATTCATTTAATGTTATATATTTTATTAGATTTGCAATAAATTCGATTTTTATAATATCTTGTTTTACCAGATATCCAAATGTTAATACCATTAAATATGATAATGTTGAATTTATAAATAATTCAATATTTAATATTTTCCTTGTACTCTTAGATGTTGCTCCTAACATTCTTAAAGTTGTATAATATATATTTCTTGATTTTAAAATAATACTTATTATTAAATATGATATGAAAAATACCACTATTATTACAAATATTGTTACTACTACTTTAAATATTTTTACAATCTGGCTTTCATTTTCATATTCCACTTTAAAGTCTGTAGCCTTTTTAGGTTTTAATCCCAAATTTTCCAATTCACTCATTGTTTGTTCTATTATACTTGCATCTTTTACATATACACTTGATTGATATGATGGCTTATCATATAATGAGTTGTAATCATCAGGATTTATAATTATTGCATTTTGATAATAACTATAATCTGTATATCCTGTTAACTTCTTTAGATTTGACTTTGTAAATGTTTTTGTAATTGTTAAATCAATATTATCTTCATAATAAATATTGCTTACACTTATATTTATATTTTGATTTATTATTTTATTATTTTTAAACTGATATTTTAAATCGTCATTTACAATTGCTGTACCTGGCTCAACATTTTCGCTTGTTTCAATATTATATTGTACATATTTATCATTTAATAATGTTTTCATATCACTATATTGATTATGAACATAAGATCTTACTACTTTTTTAACTTCATTTGATACATAAAAAGTTCTATCATATATAGTATTGTTTTCATTATATTGAATTCCAACTATTTTTACTGTTTTTATTGTATCTCCTTCTCTATATGATTTTTGTAACGAAAATTCACTATTTAATGTTTCATCTAACATTTGTGTTATAGTATAGTCATCTTTATTTGCTTTTAAGATAATTTCGTCATCATTTTCTGGCATTCTTCCTATATCTAGATTTCCTTTGAAATTATTTATATCTTTTATATATCCATAAGTATTTAGCGTATCATTTCTTAATATAAATTCTGTATCTAATGAAATATCATCTTCTACTATATAGTCTATATTTGATAATTGTTTTATTTTACTATAATCATCTTCTGTAAATGGTTCTCTATTTTGTTTATTTATTAATATTCTTTCTTTTGAAATATCTCTTAAATTTGCACTATATCCACTACTTTCTTCTGTTGAATGTTCTACTAATTTAAATGCTGAATATTCAGCTAAAAATGCAACACTCATAAATGTAAATACTATAAATAATAATATAAATTTTGAGAATATATTAAATGTATTTCTAATTCCTAATCTATATTGATTTGGAATTGTTATATTTTTTCCACTTGCTTGTGTTATTTTTGAATCTTCGTTTATATTTTTTATTTCAGTGTTTTGTATCATTCTTCCATCATGCATTTTTATTATTCTTGTTGCATATTTCTCAACTTGTTCTATATTATGTGTTACAATAACTACTAATTTGTCTTTTGCTACATTTTTTAATAATTCTATAATTTCATATGCTGACTTTGTATCTAAATTTCCAGTTGGCTCATCTGCAACAATTATTGGTGTATCTTTTACAATTGCTCTTGCTATTGCTACTCTTTGTTTTTGCCCTCCTGATAGTTTTGATACTTTTGTATTTTTAAATTTTGTAAGTCCTACTTTATCAATTATATCAAGTACTTTTTTCTTTATCTGTTTTCTTTTATATCCATTTAACAGTAATACTAGTTCTACATTTTGGTATACTGTATAACTATTAATTAAATTGAAACTTTGAAAAATATTCGCTATATATTTTTTTCTATATTCTTCAAAATCTTTTTCAGTATAATGGCTTGTTTCTTTGCCATTTATATACATTTCTCCTTCTTCATAACTATCAATACCTGATATTACATTTAAAAGTGTACTTTTTCCACTTCCTGATTCTCCTGTTATTACTACAAATTCGCCTATATTTAATTCTAGGTTTACTTTTGATATTCCTGTTGCTACAATTCCATTTGTGTAATAAATTTTTGATACATTTTCTAATTTTAACATATGTATTTCCCCTTTTTATATTTTGGTAAGTTTGATTAAATAGAAAAATATGGCAAGTTTTTTCTTACCATATTGATTATATAATTTTATAAGTTTGTAGTCAATGAATATTTTATTAATTTCTATAGCTTAATACAATTTATCTGCTTCTTCTTGTGTTATTACTTTTTGTTTTACAGAATAATCTATTTGTTTTTTTCTTTCTTCTTTATCTTCTATTTTTTCTAAACGATTTATTAATTCTGATTTTCCATCTATAATACCATTATTATCTGCATTAAACAAATATGATTTTCGAATTTGGAAAAAACTAAAAATAACAGCCAAAATTATAATTATACTAATTAATATAATAATTTTTTTATTTTTCTTCATTTGTATCCCTCCTTTCCATTTTTATATTTTCAATTTTTTTATTTAAGCTTTTTACCACAAAGATATTACTAATATAATTTATTATAAAATAGCTAAATAAACTCAAACTGTATAAAAATGCACAATGAAGTATATCTTCTTTAAGCAATTCAATAAAGATTAATTTCATTCCTAAAATTCCAACAACTATATATTCCACCAGTATATACACACTCAAAAATATAATAAAACCCATTATTAAATAAAAAATTTTTTTCATTTTATTTCATCCTTTCATCTAAAAAATATATTACATCTTTTATTTTTCTTTTTGATACAATTTTGAAAGTATTATCATCTAAATTTATTATTATACTTCCTGTTTTACTAATATCAAAATTCTTTATATGTTCTATATTTACTATACAATTTTTAGATATTCTCATAAAATTCGTGCTCATTTTTTCAATTTCATATAATTTACTTTTGGTTTTATATACTTTTTTCATTGTTTTACAATAATTATTTTTGTTTTCACTATAAAAACATACAATATCACTATATAATACTTCTTCTATAATATAATTATCTTCTAAAAAAATTGACTTACTATATCTATTTATATATTTTATAAGATTATCTACTTCTTCTTTTTGAGAAGTATTATATTCAATATTAATTTTTATAGAGTCTCGTGGCATTTTACTGTTTAATAATTTTCTTAATTCTATTTTCACTTTCTCCTCCAATAATTATATTTATATTATAAATATTTTTAAAAGTAAATATTTTATAGATAAACGTGTTATTTCTATGACAAACGTAAAAATACTTGATTTATTATTATTTCTAAAACAGAAAACGTACTTTATCAAGACAAAGACATTACTATTGTTGAAGTCAATAGCACCAATGGTTCTCCAGAAAAAGGAATCAATTCTAAAACTATGACATATGGTTCTACTTAGGTTAACTCAAGTGATTCTGGAAGTTTTTCTATAAATACTGAAAAGAGTGGTACAATAGGAATTACAATTACAACCAAAAACAGAGTCCTTTTTACAGGACCCTGCTTTTAGACCTTTAATCAAAGGATTTTACCACTGAACCTTGAACTAATTGAAATCAATCTTCTTTTATACTAGCCTAATACTCCTCCATTTCCTTCTTATAGAAGTCACTATTATAGTATTCATTCCAACAATTCGAAGTAAATGTTCCAATTTCAACATATTCTTCATCTGTTAACGGCATCTTGGTGTAGCCTTCCCATTTATAGCCTTCATACCACTTTCCATCAACTTTGGCAAAAATGCTATAGGACTCATCATAAGGCAAATGAAAAGAACCAACAATAATATTTTCGATGTCATCAACTTGTGTCCATTCTTTGACATAGCTGATAATTTTACTTTCCATGTCCTTATTGGTCATGATATGGCTTTCACACCATTCTACTGTACCAATTTGAACCTCAGAGCCATGTTGAAGCTCCTCATCTGTTCTCAGCACGACGTATTCAAAGTTATTTTCTTTCTTTTTGCACTCCTCCTTTAGCCGTTCATAGAGTTCCTCAGTCAAACTATCACCTGCACTAACAGTAATGTAATAACTATAGCATTTATCATTGGTTGCATAAAATCCTCTAAGTTCATATGATGTATCTTCATATTTACCATTAAAAAAATATTCAGCAACTACAACATCTGCATTTGCATTATCATTTATGAATTGCTTAAGACATTGCCTTATTTCTTCATTACTTCCTAACTCCTCTTCTGAAAATGTATAAGTTACCAAATTTTGATCTTCATAGTCCCCCAAGCTATATCCAGAAGAGCCAATTTCAACTATGACATTACACTCCTGGCTGTGAACAATATCCTCCTTCTTGCCACATGCTACAAGCATGCTAGTCATCATCATCAAAGCAATAGCAATGAAAACAGATGCCAAACGCTTGTAGAAATTGTTAACGGTCACAATGTTAGTACTAAACATGTCGCACACTCCTATTCTTGGTTCGTTGTTTTTTTCACCTGTAATTAGGTGAGCATTCATATATAAGGTTTTACCTCATACCACATATTATAGCATATCAAGTATAATTATGTCAATTTTATATTTCTTATGTTTACTCAAATTTCTTTCCAACTTCTAGAGTATTTCCTCTTAGAAAATCCCCAATATTCATTTTTTTGGCATTTTCAGCCTGAATTTCAAGAACTTTAATTATACCATCTTTAGCTTTTATATATAATCCATCTTTACTATCTGATTTTATAATTGTGCCATTATCTTGACTTTCATATTCTGGTTGACTTGGTAATATTTCAACTTTCCAAAACTTGAATTTTTTTCCATCTAAAAATGAATATGTTCCCATTATAGGATTTAATCCTCTAACTAGATTTTTTATTTCTAATGCTGATTTATTTTGCCAATCGATTTTTGACATTTCTTTATCAAGCATTGGTGCAAGTGTAAAATTATCACCTTGTGGAATTCTTGGAGCTGTTCCATTTTCAATTTGTTTTAATGTCTCAACTAATAAATTTGCTCCTATTTTTGAAAGTCTATTCCATAACTCTCCTGTTGTTTCATCTTCACCAATTTCTACCTTTTCCGTTAATATCATGTCACCTGTATCCATACCAATATCCATATACATTGTAGTAACACCTGTTTCTTTATCTCCATTAAGTACTGACCATTGAATTGGTGCTGCACCTCTATATTTAGGAAGAAGTGATGCATGAACATTTATACAACCATATTGAGGTATATCTAATATTTCTTTTGGCAATATTTTTCCATATGCAACAACACATATTATATCAGGATTTAAAGATTTTATTTCATTTATAAATTCTTCATTTTTCTTTACTTTTTCTGGCTGAAATACTGGTAAATTCTTTTCAATAGCAAACTCTTTAACAGGTGTTGCAATCATTTTCATTCCTCTTCCTTTTGGCTTGTCTACATTTGTAACAACTGCTAAAATGTCATGTCCAGCATTATATATTGCTTCTAATGAATCTCTTGCAAAATCTGGAGTTCCCATAAAAACTATTTTCATTTTTATCACATTCCTTCCTATTATTTTGATATTTCTTTTGCTAATTCAGCATAATTTTCAATTGTCAAATTTTCAGCCCTAACATTTTCATTTAAACCTAGTTTATTCAAAATCTTTATTCCTTCTTGTTTACTAATAAAAACTTGTGCATTTGTCAGAGCATTTAATAATGTTTTTCTTCTTTGCATAAAAGCACTTTTTATTATCATAAACATTACCTTTGGATTTTCTACTTTAACAACAGGTTCTTTTCTTATTTTCATTTTTATAACTTCTGATGTCACTTCTGGCTCAGGTATAAATGAACTATTAGGCACTTCCATAATTTTTTCTGAATCACAATAATAATATATTGTATATGTTATTGCTCCTGTATTTTTTCCACTTGGAATTTCTATTAACCTATCTGCAACTTCTTTTTGAATCATTACTGTTATACTTTCTATATCTAGTTTTTCTTCTAATAATTTCATTATAATTGGAGTTGTAATATAATATGGCAAATTAGCTACTATCTTTACATTTTTGATCTTTTCATTTTCTTTATTTTCTTTAATTATTTTATTAAGATCAACTTTTAAGACATCATCATTTATAATTTCAAAATTAGAATATTCTTCAAATCTATCTTCTAATATTTCTATCATTTTTTTATCTAATTCTATACATAATACTTTTCCTGCTTTTTCTAATAAATACTTTGTTAATGTTCCAAGTCCTGGTCCTATTTCTATTACCATATCGTCTTGAGAAATTTCACTACTATTAACAATATTTTCAACAACTTCATTATTTATCAAAAAGTTTTGCCCTAAATCTTTATTAGCTCTAATACCATACTTTTTCATTATATTTCTTGTTTCTTCAACTAAATTTGACATTATAAAAAAATCCTCCTTAAAGATATAGAAAGGCTAAAAATTAAACTTTTCAGCCTTATGATTCTACATTTGAAACTACACATGTTCCATTTGCATATTTTAATGTTATATTTTGTTTTAATGTTATAAAATTGTTCATATTTTGTTTTTCAATTTCATATGTTGTTTCATTACCTTTTATGCTTTTTTCTGTTATCTGATTAATCATATAATCACTTTGTTTTCCTGTTACATCTTTCATATATAAGACACCATTATAATTTATAAATTCACTAAATTCATTTTTCAATACATCTGTTGTCATATATTTTGTCATTGCATCTTCAAAATCAGAATATTTAATTCCTGTAAATGTATATTCTGAATATTCCTCTGGCAATTGTTCTTCTGGTTCTTCGACAGTTTTTGAAAGATTTAAACTACTCAATAGATATTTTGTTCCTCCTGTCTTTAAATTAACATATTTATCATAATTATAAATTGTTTTCTGAGCTAAATCTTCTGGAATTCTTTCCGCAAATTTTATTGTCATAACAGTTCTCATTGCTTCATTATAATATTGTTCATATAAACTTTTTTCTCCTGTAATTTCAATTGCATACATATATCCATCTTTCATTATTGCTAGAATTTTTGCTTTTTGCTCTTTGTTTTCAGCATCAAACTGTCTCCACTGAACATCATCAATTAATTGTATTTTTGTATATTCTATATTTGAATATACAGAATGTTCTAACATTTGTGTTTTTAATTCATCATTTGTCATACTACTTTTTTCAAGATAAACATTTATTCTAATATCATCTGTAGTTCCATCTTCATTTTGTTTTATAGGTCCTTGTATATAAAATATTATTGAACCATTTTGTTTTTCTACAACTTTCCATGAATCTGATAATTTTCCTATATTTAAACTTATTACATTATTTGAATATATTTTTTCTTCTGTTTGTTCTTCTGTTATATTTTCAGTCGAATTAATATTTTCATTTTGATTATTTTCAGCTTTTGTTTTTTCTTTAGAAAAGTTTTTAAAAGCAAATATAATGCAACATATTCCAATAATGATTAAAAGTAAAGTTCCAAAATTTATTTCAAATGCTTTTTTCTTCTTTCCCATTTTACTTTTCCCTTCTACATTTTATCTGGCATTTGTATTCCTAATAAATTTGCACCAGTTTTTAATACTTTACCAGTTGCATATGTTAAAAATACTCTTGTATTTTGTATATCTTTATTATCTGTAATAATTTTATTTTCATTATAAAAATTACTATATGCTTTTGCAACATCTATCAAATATCTTGATAATATTGATGGTTCATTCTTTTCTGTTACTTGTATTAAAATGTTTTCAAAATTATATATTAATTTTAATATCTTACTTGAATATTCATCTAACAAATATTTTGCATTAACATCTTCAATTTTTGGAACTCCTCCTGCTTTTTCAATAACACTTTTTGTTCTTACATAAGTATATTGAATATATGGTCCTGTTTCTCCTTGGAAGTTTAATACTTTGTCCCAATTAAATATTTCATCTTTTACTCTACTATTTGCTAAGTCATTAAACACAACTGCACCAATTCCTACTTTTTTTGCTATATCGTCCTTATTTTCTAAATCAGGATTTTTTTCTTCTATAACTTTCTTTGCTCTTTCTATTGCTTCATTTAATAAATCTTCAAGTTTTACTACATTTCCTTCTCTTGTTGACATTTTTCCTGTTTCAAGTAATACCATTCCATAAGATACATGTTCTAATCCTTTGATATATTTTTCATCAAGTCCTAATAATTTAGCTACTTCAAATATTTGTCTGAAATGTAAAACTTGTTCATATGATGTTACATATAATGCTTTATCATAATCATATGTACGTGCTCTATAAAGTATTGCTGCTAAGTCTCTTGTTGCATATGTTGATGAACCATTTGATTTTTCAATTAGACATGGCGCCATTCCGTAATCTTCTAAATCAATTATTCTGGCTCCTTGTGATTCTACTAATTTTCCACTTTTCTCTAATAAGTCGATAACCTCACCCATTTTATCTGTATAAAATGATTCTCCATTCCAAGAATCAAATTTTGTTCCAAGTATATCATAAACTTTTTGGAATTCTCTTAAACTTAAATCTTTAAATTTAGTCCATAATTCAACACACTCAGGATCTCCATCTTCTAATTTTTTAAAATTATCTCTACATGCTTCTAAAACACTTTCATCTTCTTTGCATAAATTTGAAATTCTAACATATATTTCTGTTAATTTTTCGATAGGGTTTTCATCAAGATTATATTCTGTTCCCCATCTTTTATATCCTTCTATTAGTTTTCCAAATTGTGTTCCATAATCTCCTAAATGGTTTATTCCTGTAACATTATATCCTAAATATTTATAAATATTATATAATGCTGAACCTATTACTGTTGTTCTTAAATGCCCTATATGAAATGTTTTTGCGATATTAGGTGATGAATAATCTATTACTATGTTTTTACCATTTCCAATTTTTGATTTTCCATATTCTTCATTTTCATCAACTTCTTGAAGAATCTCTTTGGCAAGTGTTTCCTTATTTACAAAAAAGTTAAGATATCCTCCAACAACTTCTATCTTTTCTACATATTTTTCTGATATGTTTACATTTGCTTTTATATCATCTGCAATTACATTTGGTGATTTTCTTAGTGTTTTTGCAAGTTTGAAACAAGGAAATGCATAATCTCCATTTCCTTGTTCTTTTGGAACTTCTATAAATCCTTTAATTTCATTAACTTCTATTTTTGTTATTTGTGCAATTGATTCTGCTATTATTTGTTTAAAATCTATCATAATTCTTAATATTCCTTTCAATATTGCATTTATTTTTTAAGAACTTCTGTCCCATCTTTCGTATCTTTTACTATATATCCTTTTTCTGCTATTAGATCTCTTAATCTATCTGATTCACTCCAATTTTTATCACTTCTAGCTTGTTTTCTTTCTTCTACTAAATCTAAAATTTCTTGTGGTATTTTTGTTTCTTGTACTTCATCAATTTTTATTCCTAGTACTGTATCGAATTTTTTAAGTAATTGTGCTATTTTAGGTGATTTTTCAGGATATTTAACTGCTTCCCATACAACACTTAATGCAAGTGGCATATTCATATCATCATTTATTGCTTGATGAAATCTATTTTCCATATCTGCAATTATTTCATCAGATATATCTGAATTTCCATTTAAGTGTTTTTGATATCCTTCTCTTAAACGAATAAGAGATGTATTTGCTGATTCAATTCCTTCCCATGTAAAGTTTAATTTTCCTCTATAATGACATGAATAATTAAACAATCTATATGCAAGTGGACTATATCCTCTAGCAATTATATCATCTATTAAATATGTGTTTCCAAGACTCTTTGACATTTTTCCACCATTTATTAATAGATATTCTCCATGTATCCAATAATGTGCTGGATTTTTGCCACAAGCTCCTTTATTTTGTGCAATTTCGTTTTCATGGTGTGTTGGTACTAAATCAATTCCACCTGTATGTATATCAAATTCCTCTCCAAGATATTTTGTGCTCATTGCTGAACATTCAATATGCCATCCTGGATAACTTGGTCCCCATGGACTATCCCATTTCATTAAATGATTTGCTGGTGCTTTTATCCATAATGCAAAATCATATGGATTTCTTTTTTCTGGATCTATATCAACTCTTGCTCCTGCTTTTTGGTCATTTAAGTTTATTCCTGATAAAATACCATATTTGTCTAATTTTGAAACATCAAAATATATAGCTGTAGAAGTTTCATATGCATACCCATTTTTCATTATTTTTTGAACCATTTCCAACATTTCTTTTATATGATCTGTTGCTTTACATACAACTTCAGGAGTTTCAATATTTAATCTTTCTAAATCTCTAAAAAATAATTTTGTATAATGTTCTGCTATTTCTAAAGGACTTTTATGTTCTTCTCTAGCAGATTTTAACATTTTGTCTTCTCCTTCGTCTCCATCTGATACTAAATGTCCTACATCTGTAATATTCATTACATGTTTTAATTCATATCCATTATATTTTAAAACTCTTCTTAATGTATCATTTAATAAGTTTGTTCTCATATTTCCTATTGTTGCATCTTTATATACTGTTGGTCCACAAGAATATATTTTAACTTTTCCTTCTTCAATTGGTTTAAATAAATCTTTTTGTTTTGTTAATGTGTTGTAAAAATAAATATCCATATATGCCTTCCTTTCTATTCTATTTTATGCTTTTTGCCCCACATATTGTGAGGCAAAAATTCTTATTATTCTTCAGTATTTGTATCTTCTTCTGGTAGATCTGGAGTTGGTGTAGTTTCACCTTCAGATGGTTTAGTACTCTCAGTTGGCTTAGTACTCTCTGTTGGTTTTGTACTTGATGTATCATCAGCTGGCTTTGTACTTTCTGTTGGTTTTGTACTCTCAGATGGTTTAGTGCCTTCTGTTGGCTTTGTACTCTCTGTTGGCTTTTCCTCTGGTGCTTTGTGAATATTACAATATTCAGTTGGTGCAGAGTTTTCACTCTCCCTTCCTTCTAATGTATTCCATAAATCTAATCTTTCTTTTTCTATTACATAACCAGTCTCTCTAACTTTTCTTGAAGACTCTGGACAATATTGATTTGCTAATAATCCAGACTCTGTACAAATTGTATATGTTCCTTGATGTGCATCACAAGTTTCTGGTAGTTTTCCTTCCACAAATATTTCTGAATATGTATCTGTACATTTATCTGAAGCTAACATTCCACTTGTTCTACATACTCGTGCAGAAACAATTCCGTCTGGTTGTTTAAATGTTGATTTTTCTAATCCACTATGTATTTCTTTCATTATATTAGCAAATATTAAACCTGATGATTGTTTACTTGATTTTGTAATTGTTCTTGGTTCATCAAAAGCATATAATACAGCACATGAATAATAGTTTGTAAATCCACACATCCATCTCTCTTTATCTTCATTTGTTGTTCCTGTTTTGGCTGCTAAATCCATTCCACTAATTCTTGTATATGTTGCTGTTCCTGCTGAATCATTAACTACAGATTTCATTAAATCTTTTACTATATATGCTGTTTGTACTGAACATACTCTTTCTGTTGGTTGGTTTGGCTCTAATACTATATTTCCATTAGAATCTACAGCTTTTGTATAAAATGTTGGTTTAATATATACTCCATCATTCGAAATCATTGCATATGCTGCTGCCATTTCTAATGGACTAATACCATATGTAAATCCTCCTATTGCAACAGATGCTAAATTATTATCTTTTTCATCATCTAATGTTGATACTCCCATTTTCTTTAAATATTCAATACCTTTTTGGGGAGTTAATTCTGCTTGTATTTTTATAAATGGGATGTTTTGAGAAGTTGTTAATGCTGATCTAACAGTTCTTTTTCCTGTATATCTATTATAATTTTTTGGTGTCCATGTTCCTCCAAATGTTGTTCTTGTATCCAAATATATTGTAGCAGGTGTTATTATTCCTTCTTCAATTCCAGGTAATACATCTGATAATGGTTTTATTGATGACCCTGTTTGCCTTGGACTATTTATTCTATTTAATCCTCTTGCTGTTGTTTTTTCTCCTAATTGTCCAACAGCTCCAACTACATACCCTGTTGATGGTTCTATTGTAACAGCTGCTGCTTCTGCTACAATTTCATTTCCATTAGAATCTGTTATAATATTTCCCTTTGCATCTTTGGCATATAATGTATATTTATCTTCAGCCATTTCATCTTCCATTATTTTTTGAATATCTACATCTTGTGTAGAATATATCTTTAATCCACTTGTATTTAAATATGTTTCTGCTGCTGTTTTAGAAATATTTTTTTCTTGTGCAATTTGCTCTATCAATTGTGAAATTAATGCATCTGTATGTGATGAATAAACATTTCCTTTTACTCCATTTTCGAAATTAAATCCTGCTTCAACCTCAGCAACTGCTGAATCATATTCTTCTTGATTTATAGATCCACATTTTTTCATTTGTCCTAATACTGTTTTTGTTCTTTTTTTAATTTTTTCAGTATTATCTTTTCCTGAATATGGATTATACGCATTTGGTGAATTATTTATTCCTGCTAAAAATGCACATTGTGCAATACTTAAATTTGATGCATCTGTATTAAAATAATATTCTGCTCCTGTTTGAACTCCATAGTTTCTTCCTCCAACAAGTATCAAATTTAAATATAATTCTAATATTTGATTTTTACTTAATTCATTCTCTACTTGATATGCTTTAGCCCATTCTTTTACTTTTCTTAATATTCCGTTGATTCCACTACTTTCCTTATCTTGTGTTATATTTTTAACCAATTGTTGTGTTATTGTACTTCCTCCACCTGTTGTTGATTTTCCAAAATGTGTTACAAATGAAAGAATTGCTGCTGTTGTTCTTTTTAAATCTACTCCATGGTGTTGATAAAATCTTTCATCTTCAATTGCTATATATGCTTTAGGTAAATATGGTGACATTTCATCTAATGTAATTATTTTTCTACTTTCTTTTCCATTTAGTTCTGCTAATACGTTTTCATTTGAATCTACTATTACTGTATTTTCTATCATTGTCAATTTTGATAAATCAATTTTCAAATCATCTCCAAAAAATCCATATACAAGTCCTATTATAACTCCAGCTCCAACAACAACTAATAATATTATTAATACCAATAATATTTTTAATGCTACCGCTAATTTGGGATGTTTATACTTAAATTTCATTTTAGTATCTTTTTTTATTAAATTATTATTTGCATTTTTGGTATTTGTTTTTTGACTTTTCATATTTTTTTTATTTGAATTACTATGTTGTTTATTTTTTTTCTTTTTTTCTTTCATTAAAATATCCTTCCTTTCGCAAGAATCAGCACTTTTGAATATATTAAAATTGCAAATACATTATATTATATTTTTCAAAAAAAGAAAAGCTTTTTAAGAAATTCTTTATAATTTTTAAAAGCTTTTACACACAAAAAAAAGCAATCCCCACATTAGCCGTAAGTTGATTGAATTTTTAAGGACCTGTCTTCGACAGGTGGGTTCCTTCTTGAATACTCATGGGCTTCTTACTACTCGAAATGTAATTTTACAAATGCTAAAGTGTAAGCTTGCACGCCATATTCAAAGATTTAAGGTCCCTCTTTAAACTTGTAGGTTCTAAAAATTCTGTCTACACGCACTACGCAGGGTTTTTGCTTTGCTCTAATTATTTATTTGTTATACATATTTTAGCATATAATTTTTTCTATTGCAACACTTTTTTTGTTCAAATTTCTTAAATTTTATATGCTAATTTTATTATATCTCTTTTTTTCAAATTTATACTCACTTATAATGATTTTTTCTTTGTTTTTTATACTGGAATTTTTTTCATTAAATATATTATAATTTTACTCTTTTTCAATGATTTTTATTGCACATTTTATTCCATCAATAGCAGCTGTCATAATTCCTCCAGCATATCCTGCACCTTCTCCACATGGATATAGTCCTTGAATATTAATTGAATTCATTGTTTCTTTATCTCTTGTTATTTGTACTGGTGATGAACTTCTTGTTTCTACTCCCGTCATTATTGCATCATGTTCAGCAAATCCATGTAATTTTTTGTCTAATTCTGTTAATCCTTCTTTTAATGTATTTGAAACAAATTCTGGCAATATTTCATTCAGGTTGGCAAATGTTACTCCAGGCATATATGTTGGCTTTATTTTTCCTAAATTTGTTGTTGTTTTATTTTCGAGAAAATCTTCAACTCTTTGTATTGGTGCATTGTAGTTTTTTCCGCCTAATTCAAATGCTTTTTTCTCTAATTCTTCTTGAAAATACATTCCATCTAATGGCGATTCTTTATAAAAATCTTCAACAGATATATTTACAAGTAATGCACTATTTGCATTTTCTCCATCTCTTGCAAAATTACTCATTCCATTTGTTACAATTGAACTTTCTTCTGAATTTGAGGCCATTACTTTTCCACCAGGGCACATGCAAAATGTATAGCAAGTTCTTCCATTTGAGGCATGATATACTAATTTATAATCTGCAGACCCTAATCTCAATTTTGTTTTGTTTCCATACTGAGCCATATTTATATCTTTTTGTAAATGTTCTATTCTAACCCCAACAGCAAAGTTTTTTGGCGCAATTTTTACTCCTAGTTCATTCAATTTTTTAAATGTGTCTCTTGCACTATGTCCAATTGCTAATATAACACTATCTGTTTCTATTTTTCTTCTTGGAGTTATTACAGATTTTATCTGATTTTTTTCTATTTCAAAATCTATAACTTCTTCTTCGAAAAAGATTTTTCCCCCTTGTTGTAATATATATTCTCTAATATTTTTTACAATCTTTACTAAATTATCTGTTCCTAAATGTGGTTTTGCAACATACATTATTTCTTTTGGCGCACCAAATTTTACAAATTCTTCGAGTACTTTTCTTGAATATATACTTGAATTTCCAGTATTTAATTTTCCGTCTGAAAATGTTCCTGCTCCACCTTCTCCAAATTGAATATTAGATTTAGGGTTAAATTTTCTATTATTTATAAATTCCTCGACATCTTTTACTCTATCTTCTACTCTTTTTCCTCTTTCAATTAGAATTGGCTTTATTCCATTTTCAACAAAGATTAATGCAGAAAATAAACCTGCTGGTCCAGCTCCTATTATTACTGGTTGAATTTTACTTGTCCTTTTTACTTTTATTTCTGGCATTTTATATTCTTCGATTTTTTCAAATCTTTTTTCTTTATTTTTATCTTTTAACTCAATATCTATTGTATAATTATAGAAAATGTCTTCTTTTTTTCTGGCATCTATTGATTTTTTATAAATATACCATTTTTTCACATCTTCTTTTTGTAATCTATTTTTTTGTAATGCTTTTTCTAATACTTTTTCTTCTAATAAATCTTCTCTTATTTTTATATCTTTTATTCTTATCATTATTTTTCTCCATTTTATACTTAATTATTTTACACTACTTAACCTCAAATGTCTATATTTTGCCCAAAATATTTTTTGTCACTCTTGCAAGTTATGTAAATTAGTGTTATACTCTATATATGATGTCTTTGACATTTGTCGATTTTTTTCTGTCACAAATTTACAATTGGAGGAAAACAACATGATGATTAAAAAAGAAAATTTGGAAAAATTTATGGAAAATCTTGAATCTGCTCAGTGGATGGGGCTTGAATTAAGTTGCTGTAAATTAATCGCAGAAGCTCTTTCCTATCCAAAAGCCATTCCTAATGAATACTGGTATAGTATTGACTATAACCAGTTTGACAATCTGTTTTATCTTACATTAAAACTTCCACAAAAAAAGTTTACTAAAAAAGAAATGCGACAAATACAAGATGAAATTGCAAAACGAATTATGGAAGAATTAGCTAATCCGTCATACATCAGAATTTATCCTAATATCACTACTGCTGCTGCTTTCAACTACTTTTCACTTTTTCATGCCTTAGCACTTTTAAATATTCCTGAATGGAAAATTGATATTCCTACACCAGAACAAAATTTTGAATATAATCTAGCCTATGGTTTGTTCAAATTAGATGATCGCTCTAAGGAATTTGAGAAATACGGATATTATATTTGCAACCAGCACGATTGGGCAATGAAGCATCTCAAGGAAGAATTGACAGAAAAAAAATAAACCGTTGTAACGATATTTACAAAGAGCAAACTTGGAATCCATGTTCTAAGTTTGCTCTTTGTCTTTATATATAAAATTTTTAATGCAAATTGACTTTTATGTAAATTTATGGTATTATTTTACCTGTTAAGGTAAAGCACCTTGATTTTGTAAGTTTTTACTTACAAATGTAATCACTCAATTGAGTTATGTAATGGAGGGAAAAATATGGCTCGGAATTTATTGATTATCTTACCTGTGATTGTTTTTGTAGCAATCACTTGGAGCATTTGCTTTTTAATGGATAACAAATTAGTACTTTTCTTCTTTGAAAAAGGACATTACGTTTTCTCTACTGGTACTGGTCTGAGAGGACTTGTTATCATAAAAGCAAGTGTTGGAAAAGACACTTCTTGTAAAATTACACTTACAAACACTTACACAAAATTAATTAAACATCATTGGGTTATCAATGATAAATGCAAAAGAATTTTTATCACCTACATTCCTTCTCAATATTTAGAAGTTGATGTAGATGGAAATTCTGCAAACGATTTTGTTGTAGAATGTTTGAGTTTTAACAAGAAATAATTTCAAAATCATATTCATTCCATAAAAAACGCAATCAATTAAGATTGCGTTTTTTCTATTATTCAAATTTCTTTATATTCAACATTCTTAAAGCATTAATTATTGCAATAACAGAAACTCCTACATCTGCAAAAACAGCTTCCCACATCGTAGAGGCTCCAAATGCAGTTAATACAAGAACTGCTATTTTTACAAATATTGCAAAAATAATATTTTCACGAACAATTCTCATTGTCTTTTTTGACAAGTTAATTGCTTTACTTATTTTTGAAGTTTCATCTGTCATTATAACAATATCTGCTGCTTCTATTGCCGCATCAGATCCAAGTCCACCCATTGCAACACCAATATCTGAAATTGTTAAAACAGGTGCATCATTTATTCCGTCACCAACAAATACAAGCTTTCCTTTTTCACTCTTTTGTTTTAATAATTCTTCTACTTTTTCAACTTTTCCATCTGGTAATAATTCAGTATAAACCTTATCCATATTTAACTTTTTAGCAACATATTCTCCAACTTCTTTTTTGTCACCTGTAAGCATTACTGTTTCTTTAATATTCATTGCTTTTAATTCTCTAATTGTTTTTGAAGAATCTTGTTTTATTTTATCTGCAATTAATACATATCCTACATATTTTTTATCAATTGCAACATATAATATTGTTCCTACTTCATCACATTTTTTAAAGTCTATTTTTTCTTCTAACATTAACTTTTCATTTCCTACTAAAATATCTTTTTCATCAATTCTAGCCCAGATTCCTTTTCCACTTAATTCTTGTGGATTTTTTATGATATTTTCGTCAATTTCTTTGTTATATGCTTTCTTTACTGATTTAGCAATTGGATGGTTTGAATAATTTTCTGCATGTGCAACAATTCTTAATAACTCATCTTTTTCAATTCCTTCTGCATAAATATCTTGAACTTCGAAAATTCCTTCTGTTAATGTTCCTGTTTTATCAAATACTACTGTTTCTGTGTTTGCTAATGCCTCTAAATAGTTACTTCCTTTTATTAATATTCCCATTTTAGATGCTCCACCAATTCCACCAAAGAAACTTAATGGTATTGATATTACTAATGCACATGGACATGATACAACCAAAAATGACAATGCTCTATATAGCCATACTGAAAATGCATTAAAATCTTTCAATATTATTGGTGGTATAAATGCTAAAAGTACAGCTATTATAACTACTGTTGGAGTATAATATTTTGCAAATTTTGTAATAAAGTTTTCAGATTTTGATTTTTTACTACTTGCATTTTCTACTAAATCCAAAATCTTACTTACTGTTGATTCTCCAAATTCTTTAGTTACCCTTATTTTTAACAAACCATCTTTATTGATACATCCACTTAATACTTCATCTTCTGTTTTTACAACTCTTGGAACAGATTCTCCTGTCAATGCCATTGTATCTAAGCTTGATCTACCTTCAACAACAACACCATCTAATGGTATTTTTTCTCCTGTTTTTACAATAATTATATCTCCAATTTTCACTTCATCAGGATCAACTTTTTCAATTTTTCCATCTTTTTCAATATTTGCATAATCTGGTCTTATATCCATTAAACTTGCAATTGATTTTCTAGATTTATCAACAGCATAACTTTGAAATAATTCACCAACTTGATAAAACAACATAACTGCAACAGCTTCTGGAAATTCGCCTATTGCAAATGCGCCTATTGTCGCAACAGCCATTAAAAAGTTTTCATCAAAAACTTTTCCTCTAAATATATTTCTTACAGCTTTTTTTAATATTTCAAATCCTACAACTAAATAACTTATAATAAACAATCCATTATTTATCCATTCATTTGAAAATGGAATTACTAATGCTAATACAAATAATATTGCTGATATTATTATTTTAATTCCTCTTTTTTTCATTTATCTTTTTTCCTTTCTTGAAACAAAACCAAAATTGAGAAAGAATTAAATTTCCTCTATAGTACAATCAGGTTCTTCTTTTTTCACAACCTTTTTTAAATTTTTTAATACTTCATCTTTTCTATCATCTTCAATTTCCATTACCAATTTTTCTGTCATAAAACTCAAAGATGCCTCTGTTACACCATCTATTTTTTGTATAGCTCTTTCTAATTCTGCTGCACAATTTGCACAATCAATTCCTTTTATTTTAAATTTCACTTTCATAATAATTACCTACCCTTCTTTTTTTATTTCAAAATTTTACACCCGGATTGGAAAATAGTTGAATTTTGGCGAGCCCTGAGGCTGTTAAAGCTTTGCTTGCTACAGCCTCAGTATGTGTAACTGAAAATTTTATTTAAAAGGCAAGGGCGCATACGTAGTGTATGTAACCACATTTTAAATGAAATTTAACACAGCCAAAATTATAAATATTTTCCAATCCTATATTTTATGTTCAATATGCTCTATAGCAACTTCAAACACTTCTTTTACATGTTCATCATCAAGTGTATAAAAAACTTCTTTCCCTACTTTTCTACACTTTACAATTCCACTTCTTCTTAATGTTCCTAATTGATGTGAAATTGACGACTTACTCATACCAAGTACATTTGCTATGTCACACACACACAGCTCATTTTTATCCAAAGCATCTAATATTTTAACTCTTGTTGTATCTCCTAATATGCTAAAAAAATCTGCCATTTTATTTAATATATCTTCATCTACCATTTGTTTTTGTGTTGATTCAACTAAATCTTGATGAATTACATTACAATCACAAACAAATTCATTCCTTGCCATACATATCTCCTTTCCTTACTCTTTTGTAAGCAAAATAATTGAGTAATCATTCAACTTTTTCTATATTATAGTTGAATAATTACTCAATTGTCAATAATTTTTATAAATTTTTTTAAATAATATGAAAGATAATTCTTTCATATTATTTTAAATGTTACAATCGCTAGCCCTTTGAGTTTTTCGACATAAAGTCGAAAACTCAAATCGGGCATGAACAAATCAAAGAAAAATTTTCAATTTTTCTTATTTGTTCACAAATTTTTTATACACTTCCATGATAATTATTAAAGGTATTGAAAATACTACTAATCCACCAGCAAACTCTAATGGTATTGTTTTTAAACGTAATATATTTGACAATATATCACTTCTCACGACTATTATTTGTATTAAACATGTTATCAATATCGAAAATATCAAGAATTTATTATTTTGTCCTGATATTTTAAATGCTGAAATTCTTTCACTTCTACAATTAAAGATATGAATATTTTCCATTAAGACCATCAATGTTAATAAATAACTTCTAATAACTTCTATTTCAAGATGTTTTATATTATATAAATAAATATAAAGTGCAAATTCTATTATCCCCATTACTGTTGCTGATATGATAATTTCATTTATCATTAATTTATCAAATATTTTTTCATTATTTGCAGGTCTATTCATTACATCTTCAACATCTTTTTCAAATGCTAAAGCATTACTTTGAATTCCATTACTTATTAAATTTAACCATAATAATTGTATTGCGACTAATGGTATTGGAAAATTAAATATCATCGCTAATACAAATAATATTATTTCAGATAATCCTGTTGATAAGAGCAAATATATTACTTTTCTTATATTATTATATGCTCTTCTTCCTTCTTCTACACCATTTACAATTGATGAAAAATTATCATCTGTTATTATCATATTCCCTGTTTCTTTTGCAATATCTGTTCCACTTCCTATTGCAACACCTATATTAGCTGATTTTAGAGCTGGTGTATCATTTACCCCATCACCTGTTACAGCAACCATTTTTCCTTCTTCTTTTAATTTTTTAACTATTTCTAATTTTTCCATAGGTGTTGCTCTAGAATATACTTTTGTTATACCTATTCTTTTGGCTATTGCTTCTGCTGTATTTTTTTGGTCTCCAGTAATCATAATTGTTTCAATTCCTGCTTTTTTACAACTTTCTACTGCTTCTGTTACTCCTTCTCTAATCGGATCTACAAATCCTATCAATCCTAAAAATATCATATCTTTAAGATCTTTTTCTTCTAGCTCTTTTGTTTCAAAATTTCTCTTATGAATTTTACTTTGAGCTATTGCTATAACTCTATATCCTTCTTCTGCTAATTGAATATTTTGATTAAGAATTTTATCTTTATTTATCTTTTCTTTCTCATTAATATATTTGCAAAATTCTAAAACTTTTTCTGGAGCCCCTTTTATAGTTACTACATATTCATTATTTTCTTCAAATACTACTGCTGAATATTTTAATTGTGATTCATAATGTATCATACTTTTTATATCAAATTGTTGTTTTATTGGAATTTTCATTCCTAATGCTAAAAATGCTGTATCTATTGCATCACCTGAATGTTTCCATTGTTTTCCATCATATTCAAGCCTTGCTTCATTGTTTACATATCCCATTTTCACTATTTCTTTTATTTGTGTTTTATCTTTCTCATCACATCTTATTTCACCTATATCATTGTATCCAATTCCTTTTATTGATGCTACACTATCATTCGGAAGAACTATTTTCTTTGCAGTTTGTTCATTTGCAGTTAATGTTCCTGTTTTATCTGTTGCTATAACATTACAACTTCCTAAGCTTTCAACTGCATTTAGCTTTTTTACTATTACATGTCTTTTTGCCATTTTATTTGAAGATACTGATAATACTATTGTCATAGCAATTGTTAATCCCTCTGGTATTGCAGAAACTGTTAATGCTATTACTGTTGATAATATTTCAGATAATTTATATCCTTTAAAAAACAAAAATATTGATACAATTATTGCAAAAATTAAAAATGCAAAACTTATTTGTTTTGAAAATTTTTCTATTTTTATTACTAATGGTGTTTTTGAATCTTCTGAAAGTAATACATTTTCAGCAACTTTTCCAAATTCTGTATATTGACCTGTTGCTATTACAACACCTATTCCTCTTCCTTTTGTAACTATACTTCCTGCAAATGCAATATTATCTCTTTCTGCTAATTCTGTTTCTTTAGGCAATGTTATATCTAATTTATTTTTTGGTTTTGATTCACCTGTTAAAACAGATTCATCTATACTTAAATTTTTTACATCTATTAATCTCAAATCAGCAGGTACTTTATTTCCAGATTCTAATTCTATAATATCTCCAACAACTATATTTTCTGAATCGATTTCTTCTATTTTTCCATCTCTTAATACTTTAGTTCTAATTTTTATCATATTTTGAAGCTTTTCAGCACTTTTTTCTGAACTCCATTCCTGATATGTTCCTATAATTGTATTTATTCCTATTACAACAAATATAAATATTGCATCTGCTTTACTTTGTGTTATTATTGAAAATATTGCTGAAAAAAATAGTATAAATATTATTGGATTTTTCAGTTGTTCAATAATTATGTTCCAAATAGTATTTCTCTTACCTGTTGGAATTCTATTTAATCCTTCTTCTTTTAATCTTTTGTTCGCTTCTGAATTTGTTATGCCTTTAGAACTTGTTTCTAATTGTTTTAATATCTCTTCTTTTCCTTTATACCACATAAAAAAATCTCCTTTGAATTATTATGCACTCAAAAGAGACCTTTTATTAATTTTTTTCATACTCATTATATATGAGTCATTAAGATTTCTAAGCAATCAAACATATAAAAATTCAAAAATATGCTTATATTAATACATCATGTATTTGTTTTAATATATTGTCATCTACAATTTCTTTAAAAATAATAGAAATTTTTGTTCTTGTTATTTCTATATTAAAGATTTCTAATTTATTTTCATTTGCAATTTCTAAAACTTTTTGCAATATATCATCATTTGAACTTATTCCATATCCTATAACTGAAATTTTTGATATTTCTTTTTTTACAATGCTTTTTACTCCAGAACTTTCAAGATTATGTGTTATTTCTGTTCCTTTTTTATCATTAAATGTTGATTCTGTAATTATTGGTACATCAAATTTTTCTCCTATTTCTACACATCTATCATGAAGTACTTTTGCTCCTTCACTTGATAATGAATACATTTCTTCATAAGATATTTTCGTTAGTTTATCTGCATTAGGTATTTTTCTTGGATCTGCTGTATATATACCATCAACATCTGAATATATGTAGCATCTTGATGCATTTAATTCTGCTGATAATGCTACTGCTGTTGTATCAGATCCTCCTCTTCCTAATGTTGTTATATTATTATTTTCATCTATCCCTTGAAATCCTGTAATTATTACTATATTTTCTTTTAATTCTTTTTTTATTCTTTCAGTATCAATTTTTATAATTGATGCATTTTGATAATTATTGTTTGTATATATTTGTGCTTGATATCCATTTAAAGATATTGATTTGTGCCCAATTAAATTTAATAATATTGCTAATTTAGAAGCACTTACTTGTTCCCCTGTACTTAGCAACATATCTAATTCTCTTTTATTTATATTTTGAGATTTAGTTATTTCTTCTAATTCTTTTGCTTGTTTTAATAAATTATCTGTTGTTTTTCCTTGTGCTGATACTACAACAACTACTTTATGTTTCATCGCTTTTTCTATTATTTTATTTGCTACCATCATTAATCTTTCATTATTTGCAAGTGAACTTCCTCCAAATTTTAAGACTACTGTATCCATATATAATCTTCCTTAAATAGTAAAAAATAATAGTTATATTTAATTATAAACATAACTATTATATTATATTAATTTTATGGCTACTTGTTACTATTTATATATTTTAAATAACTTTCTATAAAACCATCTAAATTTCCATCCATAACTGTTTGAACATTTCCAACTTCATAATTTGTTCTATGATCTTTTACAAGTGTATATGGACAAAATACATATGAACGGATTTGACTTCCCCATGCAATATCTTTTTGTTCACCTTTTAAATCATTTATTGTTTCTTTTTGTTCTTTTTCTTTTAAATCAAATAATTTTGATTTTAACATTTTCATTGCTGTTTCTCTATTTTGAATTTGTGAACGTTCTGATTGACAAGCAACAACAATATTTGTTGGTATATGTGTAATTCTTACAGCAGATGATGTTTTATTAATATGTTGTCCACCAGCTCCTGATGCTCTATAAGTATCTACTCTTAAATCATCTGGATTTATATCTATTTCAATATCTTCTGTAATTTCAGGTAAAACTTCTAATGATGCAAACGAAGTATGTCTTCTTCCACCAGCATCAAAAGGTGAAATTCTTACTAATCTATGTACTCCCATTTCACCTTTCATATATCCATAAGCATTTTCTCCAATTATTTCAAATGTAACACTTTTTATACCAGCTTCATCACCTTCAAGATAATCTAATTCTTTTACTTCATATCCTTTTTTAGTAGCCCATCTCGTATACATTCTATAAAGCATTTCTGCCCAATCTTGTGATTCTGTACCGCCTGCCCCCGGATGCAATGTTAATATTGCATTATTTCTGTCATATTTTCCAGATAATAATGTTTCTAATTGAATTTTCTCTACATCATCTTCTAGTTTTTTCGTAGATTTTAAAATATCTTTTGCAACTTCTTCATCAACCTCTAAATTTGCAAGTTCTGTTAATTCTATTAAATTACTTGCTTCATTTTGTGCTAATTCAAATTCATCAATCTTATGTTTTAATTCCTTTATTTTTGCTAATACTTTACTACTTATTGATGTATCTTGTTGCCAAAAGCTTTCTTGTTGTGTTTGCTCTTCTAATTTCTTTAGTTCTTCTTTCTTTGATTCGATGTCAAAGAGACTCACCTAAACTTTCTACTTTGTTTTTTAATTGTTGTAATTTATTTAAGTTTTCTTCTAATTCTATCAATCTATTCAACTCCCTATATATTATAATCTGTTATAGATAATTCTGGAAATTCAAAATCTTGCCCACCTGAAGTAAATTTTGTTGATATAAAATGATTTTTATTCATTGTACTACTTCCCTTTAAAAAATATCTATATCTAATTGTATTTGTTAATTTTCCTCCACCAACTATAATTGGGTCATCCCATGTTGTATCTATAGCATACCATTTTTCATCTATATTTACATAGTTCCATGCATGATTTTCTGTTTTCCCATCACTATTTGTTGCTGTTCCTGTTATTATTATATTTTCTAATCCTGCTTCATTTAGTAAATATTGTGAAGCTTTTGCATATCCTTCACATACACATGTTTTTGATACTAAAGCACCATATATATTATATATATTTTTTTCTCCAAATGTTTGATCATATTCTATTGTATCAACTAAATAATCATGTATATATCTCATTTTTTCAATATCATTTTTCCCTGCAATCTGATTTAATATTTGATTTTTTACAGCTATTACTTGGCTTTCACATTGGTCTATTTGTTCTTTTGATGCAAATCCGTCTAATAAATATGTTGGATCTTTAGCACTATTTATATATACATTATATTTTGTTGAAAATATTTTTTGAATTGTTTCTATATTTATATACATTTTTGTAACATCAATATAAAATACATCTGGATTGTCATAAGTAAATGCTTCAATAGCCGTTTGATATTCTTCTTGTAATTTATCACTTCCATTTTCTTGTGATAATATATCATAAAAAGCATTTCCAAATTGAATTGTATATGTTCCTGTTTTTAAATTTTCTTTATTTTCATATAATTTTTCATATATAATTTTTCCATTCTCTCCTAATTGACTGTATAAGTATTTATTTTGATATTCATTCTTGTTTAAAACTTGTGTTCCAACTGTGCTACCACTTATTTTTGTATCTGTTGTTGCCTTTGTATTATTAATTCTGTTATCAGATTCTTGATTTTCAATTTTTGGATATATTAATTGTAAATTTCCAAAATCCACATCACCATTTCCTGCAAATTCATTACACATTACATACCCAAATAACATTATTATTCCAGCTAACGCTATTACTATTAATACTAATAAAAATTTAATAAATCCATTTTCTTTTTTCATTTAAACATTCCTTTCAATTTCTTCTGTATATTTCTATTATATATTATAAAATATATTTTTTCAATTGTTTATTTCAGTTAATTAGAATATTTTTTCAAAATATTGTCAATATTAGAAATATGAATATTAAGAATTTTATAAATAATTTATTTGAACAAAATTATAATTTTTCAATTATAAATAATAAAGATGATAAAATAAAATCAATAAATAATAATCATACATCAATTTATCCTGAAATAAATAAAAACCTTGAATTTATACAAAGTAAATATAATACTTTAATTAATAGTGACATTGTAATTAGGGAATTTGAAACACTTGCTCAAAATCAATTATATAAAAGTTTTATAATTTATATTGATGGTCTAGTCAACTCTATTTCAATAAATGATTTTGTTTTAGAACCATTAATGTTTCCAAAAAGAGTTCAAAATCCTAATCCTGCCAATCTATTAAATTATATTGATAATAGATTATTGCCTCAAAATAGTGTTAATAAAGTTGAAGATTTTGAAGCTGTATGTTTTGGAATTAATATGGGAAATTGCTTACTTTTTATTGATACTTTAAATATTGCTTTTGATATAGATGTAAAAAAATATAATTCTCGTGGTGTTGATAAACCTGAAAATGAAGTAATTATAAAAGGACCTCAAGAAAGTTTTATTGAAAACATAAGAACAAATACCTCTCTTTTAAGAAAAATTGTAAATAATGAAAATTTGATAATTGAGAATATACCTGTTGGCAATATTAGTAAAACAAAATGTGGTGTTTGTTACATGAAAAATATTGCAAATTCAGATTTAGTTGGTGAAGTAAAATTCAGACTTAGCAATTTATCTATTGATTCTTTACTTTCTACTGGTCAATTGGAACAATTGTTGGATGAAGAAGAAACCTTTGGTGTTCCTCAACTCATTTCGACAGAAAGACCTGATAAGTGTTGTAAATATTTGTTTCAAGGTAGAGTAATAATTTTAGTTAATGGAAATCCATATGCATTAATTGCCCCTGCAACCATTGAAGATTTCTTATTTTCTCCTGAAGATACAAATTTAAAGCCAATGTTTGCTAATTTTCTAAGAGCTATTCGTTTAATAGCTGGTATTATTACTTTATTATTACCTGGTCTTTATATTGCTGTAACTAGTTTTCATCAAGAAATTTTGCCTACAGAACTGCTTTTTTCAATATTATCAGCTAGAGAAAATGTTCCTTTTCCTATGATTTTTGAGCTTTTACTTATGGAATTTTCTTTTGAACTTATAAGAGAAGCTGGTTTAAGAGTTCCCACTCCTATTGGTTCTACTATTGGAATTGTTGGAGCTTTAATTTTGGGTGATGCAGCTGTTAATGCTGGTATTGTTAGCCCTATTCTTATAATTGTTGTTGCTATTACAGGTATTTCTTCTTTTGCTATTCCTGATTTTTCTTTTGGATTTCATTTGAGAGTCTTTAGATTTATATTTATTGCTCTTGGATTTACTGCTGGATTTCTTGGAATTGGAATAGGATTGTTTATATATTTGACATTATTATGTAGTTTAAAATCTTTTGGTGTTCCATATACATCTCCTATTACTCCAAGTTCTTCTGATAATAATGGATATTTCATTCCTCCTGTTTGGAAACAAGAGTTTAGAGATAGCTTTTTGTCTCCAAAACGTAAAAAGTCTCAAGCAAAAATTAGTATGAAATGGAAATATTAAAAAAGAATTTCTAAATAGATTTTTTTCTATTTTAGAAATTCTTTTTATATATCAGGAAATTTCAAAAAACTTCCTAAATTTGTTCTTTTAATAATTCTCAGCTTTTATTTCAAAAAATGCTTTTGGATGATTACATACAGGGCAAACTTCTGGAGCTGATGTTCCAACTACAATATGTCCGCAATTTCTGCATTTCCAAATCTTAACTTCTCCTGCTTCAAATACTTTTCCTTCTTTTACATTTTCTAATAATTTTAAATATCTTTCTTCATGTTCTTTTTCTATTTTTCCAACTTCTTCAAATAAATATGCTATTCTTGCAAATCCTTCTTCTTTAGCTGTTTTAGCAAATTCCGCATACATATCTGTCCATTCATAGTTTTCTCCTGCCGCAGCTGCTTTTAAATTTTCTTCTGTTGATCCAATGGCTCCACCATTTAATAATTTAAACCATAATTTTGCATGTTCTTTTTCATTATCAGCTGTTTCTTGGAATATAGCAGCTATTTGCTCATATCCATCTTTTTTTGCTTGACTTGCAAAAAATGTATATTTATTTCTTGCTTGTGATTCTCCTGCAAATGCAGTCATCAAGTTTTGTTCTGTTTTTGATCCTTTTAATTCCATAATTTTACCTCCTAAATTTCTAATATTATTATGTACTTTTATTTAAATATTAAGCATTCTTACATAATAAATATTACTTTATATATAATATATCTTTTACTCTAAAAAATCAAGCTTTGTAATTAAAATTCAACAATTTATTCAAAATCTTATCAATATTAGGAAATACAATATTTTTCATTCCATGATTATACAAATTTAATACTTTATTAGCTTTATATATTATTTCTGTTTCAAGTTGTTTAGAAACTTTAATAGGTACTTTATTTTTCATATATTGACTTTCTATATAATCTAAAGTTACCGGAAACATATTTTGAATTAAAAATGCACTATATGTATTTGCAACATCTCCAAAAACAATAGTATCAATAGAGGGATTTTTTCCGAGCTTTATTTGTTTTTGAATTTTGCTATCATATATTCGTTTATATTTATCTATTTTCGTACTAACTGGAATAAACCAAATAATATTATCATATTTTTTACTCTTAATACAATAATAACATGGTCTTTTATTTCCATTTTCTTTATTTTTCATTAATTCTGAATCATCTATAATATCAAAAAATGAATCTTTTATAAAATAAAAATATCCAACATCTATTTGCATCTTTAATCCTCCTAATACCATTAAGGGCTTACCATTTTTGGTAAGCCCCCAATAAATTTATTCACTCTTTAATTTGTTAGTCGCTCAAAGAGGCGGCGACAAACACATTTATTCACTCTCTCATTTATAACTCGCCAAAGAGGCGGCGACAAACACATTTATAAAAAGCTATGCTGTCATTAATATTATATTCATAATACCACGAAATATGTTATTTTGTCAATATTTTTTTATTTTACTTCAATAAATAACTTTTTCTTAATTCATTGCTTTGGTATTAGTTTGAAAAAATACTCTTTTATCATCTTTATTAAATCTTTCAACTCTGTAGATTTATTAGAATTAGTATAAATTCCAAACTCAATCTCTCCCAATTCCAGAGTTGTTTTAACTTCAACCAAATTAAATTTCTTATAATCATTTTCATCTACATATTCTCTTGTTATTAATCCTAATGCCTTTCCTGAACTTGTAAGTTCCAAAATCGTATTATAACTACTATTTTTCAAATTTAGCTTTTTCCCAAAAGATAACATTTCTAATCTTTTTAATGCTTGTGAATATGTTCTTGGTGTATATATAATTTGACTTTCTATATCATCAAGTGTTAATTCCTTATTTGCGAAATTCGAATTTTTACTTGCAATTATCACATCATGCAAATAACCTAATTTTGTATATTCAATACCATTTAATACTTCATTACTATCTTTTTTAGAAAAAACTATATCTAATTCTTTATTCTGTAATTTTCTCATCATTTCACAAGTTTCTTCACATATTAAATTCAAATTAACATTAGGATATTTTAGATAATATTTGTTAAGAACATTACCAAAAATACAACTTCCAATATGATTATGAGTACCTATATTAATGACTTTCTCTTTACAAACTTGTCTATCTATTGTATTCAATTCCTCAATTGGCTTTTTTATTTTTTCATATAATTTTTTTCCTTCTAAAGTTAATTCTACACCTTTACTTTTTCTTTCTAATAATTTCATTGATAATTGTTCTTCTAAATTTTTTATTTTTTTTGTAATTGCTGGTTGAGAAACATTTAACTTTTCACTTGCTTTAGTTATATTGCCTTCTTTAGCAACCTCTACAAAAATTCTATATAATTCAAAATCTATCATTTATATCACTCCATATTATTTTATATACTAGGAAAGTTCTCCGAACTTCATAGTATATAAAAGCTACACTCACTAGCCCTTTGAGATTTTCTCCTTTTAGTCGAAAACTCAAATCAGGCAAGAACAAAGATCGACTACGTCGCTTTGTTCTAACATAAAAGCATGAAGTATTCAATATATCTCATGCTTTTATACTAAAATCAATTAAGCAACTTCAACAAGCTTTTAAAAGCTCTTTCTATTTGCTCATTATCTTTTCCATTTAAATCATAATGGATAGAATCATTTTTACACCCAGATAAGTGTAATACCAAATTTGATGATAAAAATAAACTAAATACTCCTTCTTGACATTCTCCTTTCTTATATAATAAACAATTTTTTCTACAAAATTCCGAATATCTCGCTCCTCTTGTTGAGTCTTTTACTTGAACCCAATTATTGCCTCTAAAGTAGCAACTCATAGGAATACCATGTTTTTTTCCTATTAATGATGTTGTCCATTCTGCTTGAGAATGTGTTGATATTTGGCATAAGAAATCATAAAAATTACTCATTGGCACAAAAAGTTCTTGCCATAAATCATAAGCTTCTTTTCCAGTAACTTCATTAGAATAACCTAAATATTCAGAAAATCTATTTAAGTCTAATAATTTTACATTTACATCTAATTCATCTATTGCTTTTTGTACAAGTTCTCTTACCTCACATTCATTCAGTTTTGTTACAACAATATTATATCTAACTGAAATCTTATTTTTTCTCAAAGCTCTTGTTATTTCTATAACATTTTGAGAAAGGTATTTAGGGAAATTGACACCACATATATATTCTGAAAGATTATCAACACTAAAAACAATATCTATATATTCTTTGTATTTTGTTAGCACATCTATATATTCTAAAATTCTAAATCCATTTGTATTAATTCTTACTTTTGTATCTTTGAATTTCATAATATATTCAATAAGCTCACAAAAATAACTTACACTTGTTGGCTCTCCTCCTGTAATTCTAAAATTTACTATTCCATTTGCATAAGCATTGGCAATAATCTTTTTTACATCATCAAAAGAAATAGTTTCTCTTTCTTTTGATATGCTTTCTCCACCTTTCTTACAATAAAAACATTGATAATTACAATAAGTTGTGATTGCAATTGCCAAATAAGTATTTACCCGTTTTTTCATCTAATTTGCCTCCTAATATTATTAGTATCTGTTATATAAATACTACATATTATTTTAGCATACTATTTATATTATTTGAAATACATAAATGTCAGTTTGTGATAACTAAATAGAATATCATTCACATTAAAACAACTTTTGCTGATTTCCATCAATTGTATCAAAGTTCATATTCTTCAAAGAATCCTCTGTTCTAAACTCTTGTTCAACAACAACTGTTTTCTTATTACCATCTTTAAACTCATGTTTTAATACATAATTTACCTCAAACATTGATATGATCTCTTTACTTATATTATGACCTGGTGCAATTAATTGAACATTATTTTCTTTTAATATTTCAAACATAACTTTCCATAAAAATACTGCGCTTGTTGCACCAAAAGGATTATCAACAATTATAACTTTTTTACATTTGCTTGAACCATCTTTTCTTGTAAGCATACTAATATAAGAAATTATACAAACAGCAAACATAAAGTAAATTGCATTAACTTGCCCGTCTGAGCCTAAATCTTCTTCCCATCTCTTATATGTTGAATGTTCTTGCACATCTTCAATTTTATATAATTTTACATAAGCTTTATCTATATTTATAATTTGTCCCACTAACATTTTTGAAGAAAGTTTTTCATTTAAAACTTCTTTAGTCATTTCTTCTGGCTTTTCTTCCATGTCTTGTACAATTTTATAAATATATTCTTTCATTCTTCTTATTTTTTCATCTTTTTCATATTCAAATAATTCAAGTTTTATTATATTTATATCTTTTCCGCCAAATTTAATTTTAGATAATCCTGGCAATTTTTCCAAATCTCTTACTATTGTTTCTGCTTTTTCAAAACATTTTGTAATAAAGTTTTCTTGATATTTTTCAAGTTTTTCAATTGCCTCATCAATATGTCTAATTCTCTCATCAATTAACTCTATAATAGTTAATATTCCTTGATTATTATTTTCCGCTTCACTTAAACATACAGGATTTTTTATTCCTTCTATTGATTCTAACACATCTTGTTTTATATAATAATTTTCAACACATTCTTTAATATGTTTTATATAACTATCAAAGTTTTGTTTTTGTTTTGATAATTCTTTATCTAAACTAATACTTTCTTGTTTGATTTTATTATATGTATATAATTCTGCTTCTAATATATTTTCAATATCAATTTCTGTTTGCTCTATTTTTTTATCTGTTATGAAATTTTCTAAACCTATACATTCTTTCTTAAACTCTTCAACTTCATTTTCAACATCTTGGATTTTATTAGTAATATTTCTTATATTTGTTTTATTAGATATGATTTTATTTTTATTTTCATTCATATATGTTTTGATTATTTCATTATTTGAAATTTTATCTTCAATTTCATATTCAAATCCTGATTTTTGTAATTGACCAATTGATAATTTTATTTGTCCTATTATTTCACTTTCTGCTTTATCTTTTTCTGTTAGCCTGCCTTTTAATGATTTAATATTTTTTTCTAAAATATCAATATTTGTCTTATATGATTTCAAATCACTCTCATTAATTCTTTCAAATATTTGATTTTTTTCTTCAAAATCATGTACATAATATCCATTTTCTTCAATTCTATTTTGACAATTATTCATATTTTGATTACACATATTTAATATTTTTACTAATTGATTATATGTTGATTCAGATGTACTAAATTTTTCTGTTAATGCTTTATATGTTGTTTCTATTTCTTCAAAGCTTTCCTCAATAATCTCTGTTTCTTCAAATTCTGTAAGTTCTGATAATTTTATCAAATATCTATTTTTTTGATTTTCTAAATTATTTATTTGTTTTTCTAGTCCTCTTATTTCATCTTCAATTTCTTGAACTATTTCAATTTTTTCTTCTAAACTTTCTTTTAATATTTGTTCATTTGATTTTTCTTTGCTGATTTGATCTTGAAGTTTTTGTAATTCATTATTTATATTTTTTAATTCATTTAAAACTTCAATTTCTTCTAAAATGCTTTTCTGGTCTTTTTCTAATAAAGTATTTTCTTTAGAAAGTTCTTCTTTTTTCTCATTATTATTTTGAATATTATTACTTAAGTCTTTTTGCTCTTTTTCTAATTTTTCTATTTGAGATTTTGTACTATCTACATTTTCATATAAAGAATCTATTATGTTTTTGCTTGAATATGTTTGTTCAAATATTTTAACTTCATTCAAATATTCTTGCTCTCTGTCAATTCTTGATTTTACATCTAATATTTTAGAATTTAATCCTTCAATATTTTTCTCTAATTTTGCCTTATATTCTTCAAGTTTTTCTGGATTTGAATTTTGCAATACGTCAACAGAAATAGGAAATATGTAATCTTTGCTTTTTATTACCGCTTCTTGTCTTAACATTTCAATATTTGCAATTGGTACTAAATTTTGTAATTCTGTTTCTATTTGCTTTGACTTTAATTTTTCAAAACTATTATTATCAACAAATACTGAATACATTATTAATGGATTATTTTTTATTATTTCATTACGTTTTTCTTCATCATATTCTGCTAACTTTTCAAATCCTGCAATTACATAATTACATTTATTTTCAAGCTTTTCTTTCAAATGTAATATATCTTCATTTGGAATTATTGTATTATATTTATTAATTAGTTCAAGTTTTCTTGATTTTATTTGTTTTTCTATTTGATATGAATTTCTTTGCTTTTCTCTTTCCTCTATACTTGCCTCTATTGTTTGTTTTATATTAGCAAAATCTACATCAAATAGTTTGGCTAGTTTTTCTATACTATTTTTCGCTTTTTCATATTCTTGAACATCTGATTCAGCATCATTAAATACTTTATTTTGAAGTATTTGATTTGCTCTATTTTGAGCAAGTTCTTGATTTATTTTTATATTTTCATTATCTAATCTTTCTATTTCTGCATTATTTTTTTCTACTTTTTCTTTACACTCATTTTGTAATTTTTCTTCTTTTTCTATTCCTTCATCAATATTTAAAATTAAATCAAGTTTTCCTTTTTCTGTAAACTCATTCGTAATTATATTCTTGCTTTCATTTTCTTCATCAATTTGTTTTTGATAATTTTCTATATTTAAAGAACTTTTTGTAAAATTTGTTCTTGCAAAATTTTCTTGATCTTTGGCAATCTTTCTAGCACTAGTTTTTTCATCTTTTTCTTTTGATTTATCAGAATATTGTTTACTAATCTTCTCTATTAATTCTTGTAATTTTAATTTATAATTATATCCATAAATATTATATTTTTTTGCCAAATCTTTATCAGCAATTTGCATACTATTTATTTGTATTTGTGTTTTATCTCTTTCTTGCTTATTTTCTAAATATTCAACATATTCATTTTGAGCTTTTGACAATGCTAATTTCTTTTCCACATCATCTTTTTTGGCTTGTATTTTTTGTATTTCAATGTCTATATTTTGTTTGTCATTTTCAATTTCTGCTTTGTCATTATGTAATTTATCTATTTTATATTTTTCGTTTTCAATATTTAATCTTGTATTTTCATCTTGTAATCTAGCAATTTCATTTGTTTCATGTTGAATTTTGTCTTTCAATTCATTCATTTTATTTTGCTTATATTGATATGCTTCATTTGCTTTTTTATTTATTTTATCAATTCTGTTAAATTCATCAATAAATTTTTCATTTTCTTTTTGAAGATTTTCATACATTTCTTTTGCTTGTTCATATTCTTTTTTGTTATCATTTTGCTTTCTAAATAACATTAAATTATCTTTTAATTCTATCAATGTATCTACTAATGTATCTTCTGTCTCATCACTATTTTGTAAATTGATATTATCAATTATTTTTATTAAAAAATTTTCTATTAATTTTCTTGATGTTTTATTTTCTTTGAAATATTTTTCTATATAATTTTCAGATACATTTATTTCTGATATAAGCTTCCATTCTGCTGATATAAGTCCATAATATTCTATTCTTTTCATATAATCTTTTTTACTATCAAATATTTCTACAGGTAATCCATCTTTTTTCATTCCAATAAGGTATTGTCTTAATTTATCATAAGACATATAAATTTTATCATTTCCATCTCTTGTTACAAGTGGTAATTTCTTTATATCTATTTGTGCATAATCATTATAAAAATAACAATAATTGTAATAATCTATTTCTAATTTGTTATCATCTTCTTCATCATTATCTGATTCTTGTTTTTTTCTTGCACAAAATCCTGTAAGCATATATTTGTATTCATATCCTTCATCAAGTTCCCATTCTACAAGACAATGTGATGTTCTTTTTGTGTTTCCACCTATAAATATATTTTTTATAGGCTTTTCTTTTTTTAAATATGTATTTGGAAGTACTGTTTGTAAAAGCATTAATATTAGCATTGATTTTCCACCAGTATTTATTAAATCATATGTTGTAGATTTTCCATCTAATCTCATATTAAAATCATCATATATGCTTTTTGCATCATTATAGTTTACATTTACTAATCGAATTCTATTAATATGTGGCACTTTCATTACCTCCTAATTCATATACATATTCAAGTAATCTATTTTTATTTTCTTTACTATATTCAAAGTAAAAATAGACTATTGATTTGAATCTTGTTGTAATTGATATTATTCTTCTTTCCTCATCAAAGAAAATTAGATTTTCTTCTTGCATAAAATTTAATACTAATTTTACAAAAGATATTTTATCATTTTTTCCAGAGTTGATGTCTTCTCTTGCATCTGGCAACCTTTCCCATACTTTTTTTACATCTCTAAAATTATATTCATTTTCTTCACTTATTTTTTCAATATCTTCTTTTACAAGACTTTGAAATTTTATATTTATTGTTTCTATTAATTCGTCAAGACCTAAATAGCTTCTTGGTGAATTTAGTCCAGATTCTCTATAAAAACATGTTATTATTGTTAATATTATAAAATACATTAAATATATATCTTCATTTTTATTTAATATTTTAATTTTTTTCTTCAAATCTTCATTTGAATAACCAAATACTTTATTATCAAGCATTACACATAAATTCAATGTATTGTCTAATCTATAAATATTAAATCCCATCTTTTCAGAAATCATATCACATAAGCTTTCTACTTCATCATTTCCAACATATTGTTGATATAATTCTGTGTTTTCAGATTTTTTTATTTCTTTATTTTGTAATAATGTATTTATTATTTCTAATGCTATATTTAAACTATCTTTTATTTCTTCCAATTTTTGCTCCTTTCTATGAATTTGCTGAAATAATAATATTAGTTATTTTCAATCCATTTCCAAAGTCAATGTCATCATTTTGTGTTATTATTATAATTTGATTAAATGAATAATCTTTAAACATTTCATCAGATTCTGCAGTTAATTCTTTTTTACCATTTAAAAATATTACAAAAGATATAAAATCACCATTATATAATGATTTTTCTCCATAATTTGATCTTATAAATTCTGAATATTCTTTTAAATCAAAACTTTTTCTTGTTTTTAATAAAAGTAACATATTTTCAAAATAAAATTTAAAATTATGTACTACTCTTTTTTTAGTAATATCATCAATTGTATCTATTTGATGTGTTTGTGATTTTTCTTTTTGTTCTTCTTCTTTTTTATCTTGATTAATTTTTTGTGATTCTAATGATTTCATTGGATTAAAACTTTTTAATTTCTTTGGTAATAAAAATGGTGATATAAAATAAAATAATTTTTCTGGATTATTTGTTTTTGATATAACCTTTTCAAATTCTTGCTCAAATTTGAATTTTTCTGAAAATGCACTTCTTGCTCTCATACCTATTATTTCATCATGTTTTTTTGTCATTTCTATTGCTTCTTTTAATAATTTTGTATGACTATTTATTGTTTTGTTTAATTCTTTTTCTATCTTTTTTATTAATGAAATTGTTTGCTTTTCTTTTTCATTTAATTGATTTGATTCATTTTTGGCTAAATATTCATTGTAAATATTATCTACTAATTCTAATACTTCTCCAAATAATTCTTCTTCCTCATTTATTTGTCCTTCAACAGATTCATGGTATTTATTATATTCTTCTATTCCTTCTTTTCCACCATACATTAATGCTTCAAGTACTAGTTCTTTTTGTTCACTTTTTTTCTTTACTTCTATATTTAGTCTTTTTATCGTATCATAAGCATAATTAAATGAACCTTTTTCAATTTGTTTTCTAAATAGTAATAAATTTATTGTTATTTGTGCTGAATCTGGAAATTCTTTTGTTTTTAAATAAAAATCTATTCCTTGTGGTGTTATATAATAATTTAGCTTTCCATTTTCTCCTAATTTTATTTCTATATATTTTATATGTCTATCTTTATTTTCTTTTTCTTTTAAACTGTAATATTCATAAGTAAAATTGTTTCCATTATTTTGTGCTACATCTAATATCTTATTTACTATTTCTTTTACATTTTCTTGTTTTTTATTATATATTTTATAAATAAAATATTCTGTAAAATCTATTATATCTTGATATTCGATTTTTCTGTTATTTAATTTTCCTGTATAAAGTAAATATGATAATATTGCTACAAAAACTGAATTTAAGTCAATTTCAGTTTTTTCATCTTGTAATTTTTTATTTATTACAAAATAAGGATAATAGACTTTTAAGTTTTCTTCTCTTGAATCTATTTCTTCTATTACATCTTTTATTATTTCTTCATAAGCTTGTTCTTTTATCTCTTCTGCTGTAAATACTTCTTTTTCTTCGTTTTCCAAAATCTATTCTCCTTTCATTATTTTTTCTGCAATACTTGCATTAAACACTTCTTGTGGAATATATAATTTATTTTCAAATATATATTGTAATTTTTTTTGATAATCTTTATCAAATTCTTTTAAAAATTCTTCATTGTTTTTTAAATTACAAATTTGATTTGCTCTTATTTTATTGGGATTTTTTTCTATATCTAATATTTTTTGATATCCTGTTTTATAGGCTTTTATATTATATTGTGAATACTTACTTTTTAACTGTTCATAAATATTTATTCCTTCATAATCAATATCTCCAAAATATTCGATTATGTTATTTTCTAATTTAAAATTATTGATAAATTCAAAGCTTTTTAATATCTTTTTTCCTTCTCCATATATGACTAAATATATATTTTTATATTTAGTTGTTTTTACTACATTTTGTATTGTCCAAAATGTATCTTTGTTTTCTATTATTAAAATTTTTCCTTTACTAAATTCTTTGTTTTCATAATAAAAAAATGGCTCATAAGTTTCATAACATTTTAAATCTTGTAATGTTAATCCAAGCTTTTTTATTATATCTTCTCTTTCTTTGAGCAATTTTTCGTTTTGAAATATTTGATATGATCTTTCGTTTATTGTTAAGACACCTTCTATCGGTTTTGAAATAAATTTACTTATTGAATTAATAATTTCTTTGTCTTTTTGATATTCTTTTGTATTTTTTAAATAATAGTCTATTTTAAGCTTATTTGATAAATTTATAATTTCTTGTTTTATATTTGCATCATCTTGTTTTATTATTTTATATTTTTCTGAAATTCCTTCTACATTTGTTTTTGATGTTTTTTGTGGTTCTATATATCTCTCTTGAACTAATTTTTCAATTTCGTTTTTTAGTATTTTTTCATTTTGTGGAGTATATTCAAGATTTAGGTTTTCTCTTATTTCTTTTATGTTTATTGTTTTGGATTTTTTAGATTTTACTAGTACTATTATTTGTTCTTTTATTTCCATTTTCATACCTTTCTTTAAGGCTATTTTTTCGGTTACATCATATCATAAAAGCCTTGAAAAATCAAGGCTTTATTCTAATAAATCCCCTGCTATCAAATTGATAACAAGGGATTTATTTATTACTTAAAATTAGTCCAAATATTTATTTGGATTGATATTTATCATAGATTTCATATGCTTCTTTTTCATCAAGGATTTTCTGCTCTAACAATTTTTCTGCCATTTCAGTAACCATATCTTTATGTTCAGTAATAATCTTTTTAGTTTCTTCGTAAAACTTATTTAAAAGTTCCTTTATTCTGTTAAGTACTTGATTATTTACATCAGTACCAGCTAACAATGAAACATTAATACTTGAAATAGGTACAATTCCCAATTCATCATCAAAACAATATTCTACCAAATATTTTCTTAACAATCTTTCAGCATTAATTAAATCTTCTTTTGCACCATCCATAATATGGATTATTTTCAAAAAACTTTTTCCAAAGCATTTCTTGGCAATCATAAAACTATCTTCACTAGTAGATATTTCATTTTTTGACACCAATATTCAATAATTTCTTTTCGTTCCTTGGCATCAGGAAAATACATCTCAATTTTGATATCAAATCTTCCAAGACGTTTAACACTTCTTTCGATATTTTCTTGTTGTTGCAACTACTAAAATATTATCTTTCTTACTCATTTCAAAATTAAACTGAGCACAATTTTTTTCTCCATTATCATTTTTGTCAATTGCATCAAATTCATCAAAGAAAATAATACAAGATTTTTTAAGTCTTGCTACTGAAAAAATTTTTTTTATATCTGTTGCACTTCTTACTTCTCCTCTAGAAATAATCATATATGGCATTTGTGCTTCACCAATAAATACTTTTGCCATAAAAGTTTTTCTTGTTCCTTCAGGGCCTTTAATGATAATGCCTTTTGGCTTACTTTCTTGATTATTTAAAATTTTAGAAATTGCTTGACGTAATTTAATTTTTTGAGCATCATATCCTATTACATCATCAAACCGAATATCAATTTTTGAATCAAATTTAAACATTAGTCTTCCAAACCAACCTGTTGTAAATTGAAGCTGTTTATAAAACATAACTTGCCTCCTATAATAAATTTTCAAAGTTCGTACACATGTATCATAATATATTTTACATAATTTTCCAATCAAATTTCAAACAAATTGAGCCAATTAATCTCATTAGACTAATTGACTCATTTGGTTAGTAGCCATTTCCTTGCAAATAGGCAATTCGTTCAATTGTTGCTGTGTTTCCAGAACTATCTGAAACTGAATAAATAAATATGTATTTTCCAACTTCAAACTCATCTGGCACACATTTTCTTTGAACTTTCCAGGTCAAATCTCCATCATAGTTATCCAATGCTTCATATCCTGGTTCTCTATAGTTTTCAATATTTTTAGTTTGAACCACAGCATCTCCTTTTAATGTTATAATTGGTGGCTGAGTGTCCACAACATGTATTGTTTGATTTAAAATTCTGATTCCAAATATATAGCTAATTTTATAATCTCCAATTTTTGTTGTATCTACTGTATTAATTGAGATTACTGCCTTATCAGACACATCCCAAAAGAGCCATTTTATTGTTGCATTTTGAACATTTGCTCCAACTTCAATTGTTTCTTCAGCATTTTGAGTTATTTTTACACACCCCAATATAGTTGCTATTGCTACAAAAATTGAAAAAGCTGTTATTAATGTTCTAAAAAAGATTGATATTGCCCCAAATTGTTTTTGCCGTTTTTTACTCATTTTGCTACTCCTCCTAAACAAATTATTATTTTGGATACAAAAAACGGTTTCAAAATTGAATTGTACCATATTTTCCAAAAAAAGTAAATGTATTTTTTTATAATTTTCGGAAATTATATATTTAGGTGGTGATATTTTATGACAAATAAAGAGCTTTTATATGTTGAAGATGCTTTAGGACATGAAAACTATATGAAAACATGTAGCAAAAAAACAGCTACACAACTTACTGATCCAACTCTTGCTACTTTTATTGGTGAATTAGAGCAAAAGCATACTGAATTGTATAACAAATTTTTAAATTTATTATAAAAGAAAGGAATTGTAATTATGCAAGATAAAGATTTAATGGAAAATGAACTTCTTGTTGTTAAAGGTGTTTGTGACTTATATTTACATGGTGCAATAGAATCAACAACAGCTGAAGTTCATACTGCTTTTAAAGAAGCTTTAAATGAATGTTTGAATATTCAAAATAAAATTTATAATTTGATGGCAGAAAAAGGTTGGTATCAAACAGAAAATGCTGAACAACAAAAAATAACTGCTGCTGAGCAAAAATATTCTAATCAAAATAATTAGTTTATTATATAGAAATAGAATTTCCGCGAAATGCAGAAATTCTATTTCTCTAGTTTTTATAATTTTTTAAATAAGAATCCATCTTCTCTATAAATTCTTCATTATTTTTTGTTTTGGTAATTTGAGAAATTATTTGCTCTGTAACATCTGCAACAGGTAAATTATTTAATGCTTTTCTTAATGCAAATACTGTTTCTAATTCTGGTTTTGTCAATAATAAATCTTCTCTTCTTGTTCCAGATTTATTTATATCAATTGCTGGGAATATACGTTTTTCAGATAGTTTTCTATCTAAGTGTACTTCCATATTTCCTGTTCCCTTGAATTCTTCAAATATTACATCATCCATTCTACTTCCTGTTTCAATTAATGCTGTTGCAAGTATTGTTAAACTTCCCCCATTTTCAATATTTCTTGCTGCTCCAAAGAATTTTTTTGGTTTATGTAATGCTGCTGGATCTAAGCCTCCTGATAATGTTTTACCAGATGATGGCATAACTAAATTATATGCTCTTGCTAATCTTGTAATACTATCTAATAATATTACAACATCTTTATTATGTTCTGTTATTCTTTTTGCTCTTTCTAATACCATTTCAGCTACTTTTACATGATGTTCTGGCATTTCATCAAATGTTGAATAAATAACTTGTCCTTTTATTGAACGTTTCATGTCTGTTACTTCTTCTGGTCTTTCATCTATAAGTAAAACTATTAATTCAACTTCTGGATTGTTTTCTGATATACTATTTGCTATTTTCTTTAATAATGTTGTCTTTCCTACTTTTGGTGGAGCAACAATCATTCCTCTTTGTCCTTTTCCTATTGGTGAAATTAAATCAATTATTCTCATTGCATATTCTGTTGGCTTTGTTTCAAGTTTTAGTCTTTCATTTGGATAAATTGGTATTAATTCATCAAATCTTTTTCTTTTTGCAGCCTTTTCTGGATGTTCTTCATTTACTTCTCCAACAAATATTAATGAAGGGAATTTTTCTCCTTCTTTTGTTCTAGCAATTCCTTTTATTATATCACCAGTATCTAGTTTAAATCTTCTTATTTGAATTGGTGAAATATATACATCTTTTGGACTTGATAAGTAATTATCTCCTCTTAAAAATCCATATCCATCTGGTAATACTTCAAGTATTCCTTCAACAATTTGATCATCATCATTTGTTACCTTATACTCAATTGTTGAACTTGCTTCTGATAATTCTCCCATTTGTTCATCATCATTCTCATCATATCTTAATTCGTCATTTTCTTCTACTTTTGGTTTTGATGAGTCTTTAATTTGATTTAATAATACTATTAATTCTTCTTTTTTTAGCTTTGAGATATTTTTTATGTTATGCTCTTTGGCAAAATTTCTCAACTCTAATAATGTCATGTTTTCTAAATCTGACATAACTACCTCCTATTTATTTGATTTTTTAATTTAAATTTTTTGGATTCTTTTGAGACTTAATAAAAATAAAGATAAATCCTTAAAACTTGAATGTTTTAAGGATTTACTTATTACTATCGACATAAACTCTTTCATTTTGTAAATACATTCCTAGTTTTTCGCGTGCTACTTTTTCTATATATTCTGGTGAATTTGATTTATTTATTTCTTCTTCTAAATTTTGTTTGTTTTGATCTAGTTCGTCTTGTGCTACATTTATTTTTGTAGATAATTCTTTAATTTCTTTTTGATATTGTATTATATTTTTTTGTTGTCTTATTAACACCACTCCCCATACTATTATGGCAATTAAAAAGACAGGTATTAAAAATTTATTCTTTTTCATAAGTGCTCTCCATTTTTTTAAACTTTAGATAATATATTATTCTCCATTACTTTCCAAATTCCCCTTTTTTCTCTTTGAATTTAATTAGTTTTTTTAATTTATTTAATATATTATTAATAAATTTTATTGGAATTTTGAAGATTTTGCTGATAAATGTCAATATTATTTTTATTTTATTCATTATAAAATAATTTATTTTTATAAATATTGTACTCAATGTTAATGTATATATTACTGCTCCTATCAATATTCCTAATATCATATATATTCTGATTTCTCCATCATTAAAGAACCATATATTATATAATACAATTATTCCTGCTAATATCCAATATATTATATCTTCTAGGTATGTAACTAAATCTGGTGTTTTAAATGTTTTCCTTAATGCTCTAAAAAAGTCAAATAACACTCCTAATCCAATTCCTGTTAATGAAAAAACTATAAATAAATATGTTTGATTTTCTACCATTTTATGCCTTTCTTTTATTTAAAGATTTTGCTTAATAATGATGTTCCTCCATTTTTTTCTGGTACTTTTTGACTATATGTTAGGCTTGAAATTTCTCCATCAACTATTACTTCTGATGTATCTAAACTTAATTTATTTATTCTAATATTTTCTCCTTTTACTGTAAGTAATCCTAATTCTGTATCTATCATTACTACTTGATCATCAAAACTTAATACATCATTTACTCCTGATACATTAAGCTTTTCTCTATTTTCTAATACTATATTTTGAACAATGTTTTGATTAATTGTCGTACTTTTTCTTTCTTCTATCATAATTTAATATCATCCTTTCTCTTTCATACTAAATTATAATATGCTGTTAATATAATAAATATAACTAAAAAGAGCACATAAAATTATGCGCTCTAATTAATTATTTTAATCTTTCTTCAAGATTTTTTAACATATTTTGATATTTTTCAAGTTTTGCTTTTTCTTCATTAATTTTAGCTTCTGGAGCTTTATTAACAAATCCTGGATTTGAAAGCATTTTACTTGCTCTTTCAATTTCAGCAATAACTTTTTTCTTTTCTTCTTCCATACGTTTTCTTTCTTCTTCAATATCAACAAGTTCTTCAAATGGTATATATAATTCAATCCCATCTGTTATGATTGATAATGCATTTTGTGCAATTCCTTCTTTGTTTTCTTGAACTTTGATATTTTCACTATATCCTAATTTCTTTAAAAATCCTTCAGATTGATTTATTAAATATTTATATTTTGTTGTTACAAATATTAATTCTGTCTTTTTTGATGGATGTACATTTGAACTTGCTCTTAAATTACGAATTCCTATAATTATTTCTTTTAATTTTTCAATTTCTTCTTCATCAGCTTTAAAATTATATTTTTCATCAAATTGTGGGAATTTTGAAATCATTATACTTTCATCAATATTAAATAATTGTAAATATATTTCTTCTGTTATAAATGGCATAATTGGGTGTAATAATTTTAATGAATTCATTAATACTTCATTTAATGTTACTTGTGCCATTAATTTGCTTTCTTTATCATCACCATATAAACGTGTTTTTACAATTTCTATATACCAATCACAGAATTCATTCCATATAAAGTCATATATCTTTTGTGTTGCAACTCCTAAATCATAATTTGTAATGTTTTCATTTACTTCTTTTGATAATGTATTTAATTTTGATATTATCCATTTATCTTCTTTAGCCAATTTTGCTGTATCAATTTCATCTAATTTTGGTAATTTTTCAACACCATCTAAATTCATTAATACAAATTTTGCAGCATTCCATAATTTATTTGCAAAGTTTGAGGCTTGTTCTAGTTTTTCTGGCATATATCTTATGTCATTTCCTGCTGAAATTCCTAAAACCAATGAAAATCTTAATGCATCTGTACTATATTGATCAATAACTTCTAATGGGTCTATTCCATTTCCTAATGATTTTGACATTTTTCTACCTTGGCTATCTCTTACAATACCATGTATTAATATATCACTAAATGGTTTTTGTTTCATACATTCTAATCCAGAAAATATCATTCTTGCTACCCAGAAAAATATTATGTCATATCCTGTTACTAATACATTTGTTGGATAAAATGTTTTTAAATCTTCACTATCCATATTAGGCCAGCCAAGTGTTGAGAATGGCCATAATGCTGAACTAAACCATGTATCAAGAGAATCTTCATCTTGATGTAATTTTGTTGAACCACATTTTTCACATTTTTCTGGTGCTGTTTTGCTTACATTTATATGTCCACATTCATCACAATAATATGCTGGTATTCTATGTCCCCACCATAATTGACGTGATATACACCAATCTTGAATATTTTCCATCCAGTTAAAATATGTTTTTTCATATCTCTTTGGAATAAATTTTATATCATCTTCCTTAACTGCTTTTATTGCTGGTTCTGCTAATTCTTTCATTTTTACAAACCATTGATTTGATATTCTTGGTTCTACTGTATTATGACATCTATAACATTTTCCAACATTATGTGTGTAATCTTCTGTTTTAACAAGTGCACCTAGTTCTTCTAGTTTTTTTACTATTAGTTTACGTGCTTCTAATGTTGTTAATCCTTTATATTCTGGTACTAAATCTCCCATTATTGCTGAATCATCAAATACTTCTACTATTTCTAAATTATGTCTTAATCCTGCTTGATAATCATTCATATCATGTGCTGGTGTTATTTTTACACAACCTGTTCCAAAGTCTTTTTCTACAAAGTCATCTGCAATTATTGGAATTTCTTTATTCATAATTGGTAATATACATGTTTTTCCAATTATATCTTTATATCTTTCATCTTCTGGATGTACTGCAACGGCACTATCTCCTAGCATTGTTTCAGGTCTTGTTGTTGCAACTATTACATATCTGTCTGTTCCTTTTATTTGATATCTTATATGCCATAAATGTGATGGTTCTTCTTCAAATTCAACTTCTGCATCTGATAATGATGTATGACAAGATGGACACCAGTTTATCATTCTTGTTCCTTTATATATTAGTCCTTTTTTATATAAATTTACAAATTGTTCTAATACAGCTTGTGATAATCCTTCATCCATTGTAAATCTTGAACGTTCCCAATCACATGAACAACCTAATTTACGTTGTTGTTTTTGGATTGTTCCTCCATATTCTTTTGTCCAAGCCCATGCTCTTTCCAAAAATTGTTCTCTTGTTATATCAGCTTTTGTTAATCCTTCTTCTTTTTTCATTTTTTCTACAACTTTTACTTCTGTTGCAATTGCTGCATGGTCTGTTCCTGGTACCCATAATGTGTTATATCCACACATTCTTTTATATCTTATTAACATATCTTGCATTGTTCCATCTAATGCATGTCCCATATGTAATTTTCCTGTTACATTTGGTGGTGGCATTACTATACAAAAACTTTCTTTTCTTTTATCCATTGATGGCTTGAAATAGCCTTTCTTTTCCCATTCATTATATAAATTTTCTTCAAATTCTTTTGGATTATATTTATCCATTAATTTATGATTACTCATATCTTTTCTCTCCTTTTTAATAAAATTTAACAATATATTTACAAGAATATATTTCATCTGGTTCTATTGATAAAATATTTTCTTTTTCTTTATAAATTTGATTACTATCAATCTTATCTGCTGTGTTTTGCCATGGTTCTATACAGACGAATGGTGCTCCTTTTTTTGACCATAATGCTAAATATGGAAAATCTGTAAAGTCAAATTCTAATATTTTTTTATTAGTATTTCTATTTTGCAATATTACTTTATTTGATTTTATATTTTTCATTATTATTGCATCATTATCAAATATATTTTCTGTTAGATGAATCTTATTTTCTTCTAAGATATTTGTGGCATTTTCCGTATCTATTAATCCATTTCTTAATTTCAAAAATTCTATATTTTCTTCATTTTGTTCAAATACTATCTCATAATCTCCTGTACTATAATCACATTTAAATGCAGGATGTCCTCCTATACCAAAATAAATTTTTTTATTATCTATATTTTTTACTTCATAAGTTACTTGAAGTGCATCTTCTACAATCTTATATATAACATGTAATTCAAATTTATATGGATATTTTTCTAATGTTTGTTCATTATATTTTAATATATAATGATTTTCTTCTATTTCTTGAAATTCCATATCTCTTGCAAATCCATGTTGAGACATTTCATATATTTTTCCTTCTATTTGTGTTTTTCCCTCTTTTATTTGTCCCACTATTGGAAATAATATTGGTGATTGTCTATTCCAAAATGTTTTTCCATCAAATAACATTTCGTTTCCATCTTTTAAGATACTTGTTAATTCTGCACCTTGTCTTTTTGATTTTATTTTTAACATTATAAAATTCCTCCTTTATAGAACAAAAAACTCACTCTTATGTTTTCACATAAGGGCGAGTTCTATATCTCACGGTACCACCTTAATTATTATCTTTTTGATAATTTCTCAATTTACTTTAACGCAGTATTACGAATAATCTTACTACTATTTCAGATTATCAACTCAAAAGCTACCTTCCATTTGCCTTTATTTAAGAAGCTTTCAGCCCACGACTTCTTTTCTCTACAAATAGTTCAAATGTACTCTTCTTTTTCTTCGTTTTTATTATGTCATTATATTATCACTTTTTTATGTGAATTGCAATAGTTTGAAATATTTTTTTCTATGTTTGAGAATATTTTCTTGTTGGTCTATAAAAACAATGATTTCCATATCTTGTGTGAAATGTTCCAGAACCATTACTTGGAAAAGTTGATGAACATGTTGGTCTAAATGGATTCAAATACCATAAACAATCACCTATTTCATTAAGTTTATTACCAGACAATGCCCAATCAGCAATATAATAATGAATATCTGTTGGAGTCATGTTATATATATTTTGTGAATTATATTGATTTCTTATTGTTTCTCTTGCACAGTCATATTGCCCTTTTTGAAATATTATATTTTTTAAATTACCACCTTGTGAAACTCTTGCATATTCTCCCTCTGTTGCATTTACCCTATTTAAAATTGATGTTGCAACAGCCTTCATTCCATTGTCTCCTTCGCCACCAGCTTCACATTGCACAATTCTTGCTAATAGCTCTCTATCTGAATATGCCATAAAAAACACCACCTCATATTATTTTATGAAGTGATGTTCTTTTTGTGATTTTATTTTAAGATTGATTTATATATTTTCCAATCTCTCATTACTTTTCTTACATACATATTTGTTTCTTTAAATGGTATATTCTCTGCATCTGTTCCATCTTCTTTTAATGTATCTTGACTAATCCATTTATCAACATTTCCATGTCCTGCATTATATGCAGCTATTGCTAGCTCTACACTATTATATTTTTCTATTAATTGTGAAAGATATATTGTTCCTATTTCTATATTAATTTCTGGATCTAATATATTTTCATCTGTTAATTCAATATTATTCTTTTGAGCAATTTCTTTTGCTGTTGAATCCATTATTTGCATTAATCCTTTTGCCTTACTTTTTGATATTGCATTTGGATTGAATTTACTTTCTACCTTTATAACAGCATACAATAATTCTTTTTCTACTCCATATTTTTCAGCATATTTTTCTACATATTGCCTATAATCTGTTTTATATAACATTCTTAATATAATTGTTTTTCCCCAGTATACTGCAAATATTAATATTGCAAGTATAGCTATTATTTTTATTACCTTGTTCATTCTATTTGCAGGTATTCCTCCTTTGTTGATTTTTTTAATGTTATTTCTTTAGCCAGTTTTTACCATCTACAATTTTTGAAATCATCATTGATGATGCAGTATCTCCAACTACATTTAGCATTGTTGCTGGTGCATCTATTATCGTTGCAATTATTGTTAATATTGGTAATGCTACTGTTGGACATCCTAGCATTGTAATTATTAACATTTCTGAAATTGTTCCTCCACCAATTGGAACTGCTGTAACTAATAATGTTGATACTAAAGCTATTGCTAATATTCCTAATATGCCTGTTCCTGTTGATACATTCATTCCAAATAAACATACTAAAAACATTATTTTAAAAACTGAACCTATTATAGATCCATCTTTATGAAAACTTGTTCCTAATGGTATTGCTGTTTCTGCAACATCTTCTGGAACTCCAATCTTTTTACTGCATTCTATATTTACTGGAATTGATGCTGCACTTGAACATGTTCCAAGTGCTGTTGCTGTAGCTGGCAATACATTTTTCCAATATAATCTTATTCCCTTTTTGCCTCCTGCAACAAATGCATATATAGAATATATTATTAAATAATATAAAATTGATACAATTGTATATATTACAAATGTTTTTAAATATCCTACAACTATCATTTCTCCAAAGCTTCCAACTAATGCCGCAAAATAACACCCTAAGCCTATTGGAGCATAATACATTATTAGTTTTACAACATTATTTATTATTTCATTTGCAGATTCTAAAAAATCTACAACAGGCTTTGCTTTTTCTCCTGTAATATTTATTGCTAATCCAAAAATAATTGAAAATACTAATAATGCTATTATATTATCTTTAGATAATAATTTTGTAAAATCATTTACAGTTAACAAACTTGCTGTTCTTTTTAATATTCCTATTTCTTCATTTTCTTGTGTTTCTTCATCTGTTGTTTCTTGTAATGATTGCTTTATTTTTTCTCCATCTTCTGGTTTCACTAATTTTATAAAATATGTACTAGCAAATCCTATTAAAACTGCTATTATTGATGTTATTATAAATATTAGAAATGTTGCTCCAACAATTTTTCCAAGTCTTTTTGGTGATTTCATTTTTGATATTGATGTTGTAATTGTTAAAAATATTAATGGTGTTATAACTACTAGCAATAAATTCAAAAATATGTCTCCTAAAGGGCTTAAAACTGTTGCTTTTTCTTTAAATATAAATCCTACAATTGCTCCTATTATTATTGATACTAATAATATAATTGTTGATTTGTAGTTTGATAATAATTTTTTCATAATTATTTCATCATCTCCTTTTTAGTGTGTAGGAAAAATCGCCTAGTAGGTGATTTTTCTGTACAGAATAAATATGTGGATTATTAGAATTTCTAAGCAATTTCCATTGCATAGAAATTCTTAAATCTACTTTTTACAAATTTATCCTATCACAATTTTATGCTATTTTCAATAAAATATTTATTAATATTTTCTATTTCAAAAGCCAATTGGCTAAATCATATATTTGAATTCCTTCATATTGATAATCCTCATGTCTAGTCCTTGAAATTATCATTTTAGGATAAGCATCTTTTATTTTTAATAATGGTCTTACTTCTCTCTCAAAAGTCTTATCATCACTTATATTATCAGAAACTTGAATATATATTTTTTCATTCATCTTCATTGCAACAAAATCTATTTCAGCATTATAGAGTTCACCAACATAAACCTCATACCCTCTCCTTAGTAATTCAATTGCAACTATGTTTTCATATATTCTTCCATAATTCATATTTTTAGTTCCAAGCTTCGCATATTTGAAAGTCTGATCTACTAAGTAATATTTATCTACAGAGGACAAGTATCTTTTTCCTTGAATATCATATCTTCTTATTTTATAAAAAGCAAAAGCATCACATAAATAATTTATATAATTAGATATTGTTTTATCATTAGTATTTATATTATTTTCATTTAATTTATTTGCAACTTTCCTATATGATGTCAAATTCGAAACATTATCCATCAAAAATTCAGTTAAACTATCCATTAGTCCAATATTTTGAATATTATATTTTTGTTGTATATCCCTAACAATTAAGGCATTATACACTTCATTTATATAGTTATATTTTTGCTTTACATCATTATAAATATATGAGCCAGACATTCCTCCTTCAAGAACATATTTTTCAAAAGCATCTTGAATATTTTCATACTTAAAATATTCAATAAATTCTTTAAACGAAAATGGATATATTTGTATTTCATATGTTCTACCTGTAAATAATGTTGCTAAATCACTACTTAATAAAAAGGCATTTGAACCTGTTATATAAATATCAAATTTTTCTTCTGCATGTAAACTATTTATCGTTCGTTCAAATTCTTTACACATTTGAACTTCATCTATTAATACAAAATTATTTTTTCCTTCTATATATTGTTTTTCAATAATAGTATATCATTCACTTCGCAAAAAATAAATATTTTTATTTTTGCGAAGCGTGCATTATAATTATATACTATTATCATATTAATATTCAAGCTTTCCAACATATTTATATTATAAAAAATTTTTCTTTAATTTGTTTTCATTCAATTTGAGTTCTATTATTAAATAAAAGAGATAAGATTTTTAATCTTACCTCTTCAATTTATTTAGACATAACTTCACATATTAAATTACTTAATTCTGTTGGATTTTCAATATTTAAACCTTCAATTAATCTTGCTTGAGCATATAATATTTGAGTATATTTCTTTAATTCATCTTTATCATTTTTATACAAATCTTTTAATTTATTTGCAATTTCATGATTTGCATTAATTTCAAGTATTGTTTGTGCTTTAATATCTTGGTTATTATTTGGCATTGCATTTAATGTTTTTTGCATTTCTACAGATATTGCACCTTCACTTGTTAAACATACTGGATGATTTTTTAATCTATGTGTAAATCTAACTGCTTGTACCTCAGAATTTAAAGCTTCTTTCATTGCAGTAAACATATCTTTATTTTCTTCATTTTCTTTTTTCAATTCTTCTTTTTCTTCATTTGAATCTAAGTCTAAATTATCTGCACAAGCATTTTGGAATGTTTTTTCTTCATATTTATTTAAAACTTGGAATACAAATTCGTCAACATTATCTGTTAAATATAATATTTCATATCCTTTATCTTTTAAGATTTCTACTTGTGGTAATAAATCTATCTTATCTATTGATTCACCAGATGCATAATAAATTGCTTTTTGGTCTTCTTTCATTCTCATTACATATTCTTTTAATGTTACTAATTTCTTTTCTGTTGAAGAATAGAATAATAATAAATCTTGAAGTTTGTCTTTGTTCATTCCATAATCACTATATGTTCCATATTTTAATTGAACTCCAAATACTTTGAAGAATTCTTCATATTTTGTTCTGTCTGATTTTAACATATTTTCTAATTCTGATTTTATTTTGTTTTCAATATTCTTTTCAATTACTCTTAATTGTCTATCATGTTGTAATACTTCTCTTGATATATTAAGTGATAAGTCATCACTATCTACTAATCCTTTTACAAATCCAAAATAATCTGGTAATAAATCTGAACATTTATCCATTATTAATACACCATTTGCATATAATTGTAGTCCTTTTTCATATTCTTTTGTATAATAATCATATGGTAAATGTGATGGAATATATAATAATGCATCATATTTATATTGTCCTTCCACTGATGAATGTATTACTTTTAATGGTGCTTGGAAATCATTGAATTTTTCTGTGTAAAATTCATTATATTCTTCTTCTTTTATTTCTTTTTTATCTTTTTTCCATAATGGAATCATTGAATTTATTGTTTCTGTTTCAATAACTTTTTCTGTTTCTTTTGAACCTTCTTTTGTTTTCTCATGTTCTACATCCATTTGAATTGGATATGAAATATAGTCTGAATATCTTTTTATTATCCATTGTATTTTATATTCCTCTAAGAATTCACTATATTTTTCTTCTTCACTATCTTCTTTTATATGTAATGTGATTTTTGTTCCTACCTCTTTTTTATCACATGGTTCAATTGTGTATCCTTCTACACCTTTTGATGTCCAGCAATATGCTTGTTCACTGTCTATAGATTTACTTTCTACTTTTACTTCATCACTTACCATAAATGCTGAATAAAATCCTACACCAAATTGTCCTATTATATTAATGTCTTCTTTTTTATCGTTTTGTTCTTTGAATGCTAAAGATCCACTTTTTGCAATTGTTCCAAGGTTTTTATCAAGTTCATCTTCTGTCATTCCACAACCATTATCTGTTATTGTTAATGTTCTTTTTTCTTTGTCAATATCAATTTTTATTTTTAAATCTTCTTTATTTATTTTTAAGTTTTTATCTGTTAATGAACGATAATATAATTTGTCCATTGCATCACTTGCATTTGAAATTAATTCTCTTAAAAATATTTCTTTATTTGTATATATTGAATTTATCATTAAGTCTAATAGTCTTTTTGATTCTGCCTTAAATTGTTTATTACTCATTTTAAATTCCTTCTTTCTTTTTTATCTTTGGTTATTATATCACTTATTTTAGCAGTGTCAATAGCAAAGTGCTAATTTATTAAAATTATTTTTTATCAAAAGAGGAAGATACGAAATGTATCTTCCTCTTTGCAAATAAACAATTGCACTTGTTTACTCAAAAAAATTAATGTACTTTATATAATTCTCCATTAATATTTAAACTATAAAGATGCTCTACACCTTTAATGTCTTTGGTTTTGCACAAGCCATAGCAATAATTTTCGATATAATTAGGTAATACTTGAGTAATTGTTTCAGTTTTAGGAGTATCCCATTGGTCTAAACATTCAAAGTATTGCCAACAAGAAATTTTATTATTTTTCTTGCTAATTGCTAATGTATGAGTAAATCCAAAACTTTCTACTTCTAAATCTCCCATATAATCAAGATTACACTCATATTGGTATTTATTGGCATAGTCTGGTCGATCTCTATAAATAATATATTTTCTGCCAATAATAACTCGATCACCATAAGTAGGGTCTGATTTGCGATCTCCATCCCATTCTCCGCTTATAAATTTATTCAAGTCATTTTCAATATACCAATCATATCCAAATTGAACACCAGCATTTTTAAGCATCTTTTTAAAATTTTCATTTCGTTTTTCTACTGTTTCTCTTTCACTTTCAGCCTTTTTTTCCTGTTCATGTTGCTCTAGCGATTGAATATTCACTTTAGCATACCCATGGACTTCTCCAGCATACTTCATAGATGCCAGAATTCCTTCTTTCTGATAATCTAATGTTTTTTTGCCAAATGAATAAATTGTATATTTTTTGCTCCAATGTCCTTTTCTATATAACTCAAGTGTTATAGGAAAATTATCTGTGTAAATATTAATAATTTTACCATTTGCTTCCCTCCAGTTCCTAGCTGCATCATATGTTGAAATAGTACCATCTGCATAAGTGACTTTCAAATATACATCATAATCGTTTTCACTTGCATATACAACAAACGGCATAGTTACAAACAAAAGTAATACCACAAGAGCTGAAACAATATTTTTTTGAAACTTTTTCATTTGAATGATTTTCCTCCCTGAAAATTTTTTCTTTTTATATTAAAAATACTAAATGTGCAACTTTAGTATTCTTAAAACAATAAAAACATGGGATATTTTACAATTTTCTCTTTGAAATTGTACCATTTTTATGTTAATCAGTCAATATGTTTTAAAAACTATTTTCCATCATTTTATTATATACGCAAAAAGAACTCCTATTATTGGAGTTCCTTTTGCTTTTAACAAACTATTTTACTATCTTTGGCAAATTTTACAACCTCTCGCCAAATGTTTTCACACTCAATTTCGACAGACCATGCTTTACAATACATTTTTAAAGGATTTTCATATTTTCCCTTTATATTGTACAAGCCTTTTCCTCTTGGTATAATTTCAATTTTTTCTTTTGAATCATAATACTGCCAATTTCCACTATCGAAAACTAAATAAATTTTTCCACTTTTGGCTACCAATACTTTAGTAACTTTATTGTTCTTAACCGTGATTTTTGTATACTGATTGTCTTTGGTAATTTCAAAAATCCGTTCTACATCTTTCAGCATCATATTGCCACATTCCTTTCTTTTCATTTGTTAAAAATTTAATACAAATTTGATATTATATTATATTCAAACTTGTCTTGAAATATGACAAAAATTATTTATTTCCTTTTTGTAAATATTCTACATATTCTTCTAAACACATATTAAGTTCATTCATTCTTTTTGCATTTTCTTCTCCAACATATCTCCAATGCCAAGATTCATATGCTATTTTTGTTTTATCTTCTTTATCTTCAGGATACCTTAAAATAAATCCATAATTTTCTGCATTTTTTAATAGCCATTTGTATTCAGATGTTTTGGCAAAAGAATTATCAACATAATTAAAATCTACTGCTAATCCTAAATTATGATCACTTCCACCTGGTTTATTAATATATTCTAATGTAAGCTTGTCCGCTTCTTCTTGCGTTTTTCCTTGTTTTAAGTATTTTTGAACACTGGCATCATATAATTCTTTTTGTCTTTTTACACTTCTATATGTCGATTGACACCATATAGAAGTATTTCCAGCTTTTTTCATGGCATTTATCATATCTTTTAAATATTTTACAGCTCTTGCATCAAATTGCTTTGGGTCTTTTGAATTATCTATATTTGCCAATTCAACTTCAAAGTCTTCAGGTAATAAATTATCATAATTTGCTAATCTCAATTTCCAATCTGTTATTTCCACTTTATTTGTTGTTTGTGTTGAATTTGTACTTGTATTAGTAGTTTGCGTTGGCGTATTAATATTATTTGTATTATTTGTTTCAGTTGTTGACTGTGATTCTTTTATATCTGTTCCTTTTCCAGATACTTCTATGTTTTTATCATGTTTATTATTAATAAACATGATTATTAATATTGGAATAGCTATTACCATAAATACCTTTTTCTTATTTAATTTTGGTTCTTCCATTCTCTTTGCTTTTTTTCGGCGTTTTCTATTTTTGTTATTTCTATTATTGCTATTATATTGTGGTCTATAACTTACAGTTTTTGCACTATGTTTTGAACGATGACTACTTTTTCGCCTATAATTTCCATTTCTATATATATCTTCCATTATAGCTCCTATAAATATATTTTCTTGCCATCATTATAACACTTATTTTCTTATTAATCAAATAAATAAAAAGACAGATATAAAAAAATCAATTGCTATACATATTAAAATTGTTAATATGACTATTATTGCTATTTTTATTATTTTTCTTTTAAGACTTAATATAAATAAATACAATTATTATTTTGAATTTTCTATTTTATGATATGCTACTGTTTTTTCATAGTTTTCTAATACTTCACTATCCGTTAATGTTCTATTATATATTCTTGCTGAATACATTTTACCTGTAAAGTATTCTGTGATAGAATTCCACATTGCTTTTCCTATCTGAAAATATTTTATAGATGGAATATCATTAGTTCTAAAATTCTCCCAATAACTTTGGCTTATTTTTGCTTCTTTTATAATTTGACCATTTGAATATATTTTATATATTGAATTTTCATAATTATATGTAGCTGTAAACATTACATCTTGATTTAAATTTACATTATATCCAATTGCTAAATTATGTTGTGCACCATTATTTTCCCAGATATCTTTATTTCCACAACTATTATATCCAAAATTTGTAACAATTCTGTTTTGATTAATACTAAACATTCTCATACATAATCCTGCAGTTCCACTATTTTTTCCATTGTATGCAGAAAATAATGGTACAAATGAATATTTTTGACCATATTTCTCTATATTACCATAAAATTCTAATGTTATTTCTTTATCTACATTCAAATTTCCATCAATTGTTATATAATCATTTTTACCATCAAAATAAAGTGCATTATCTCTATATCCTCCACTTTCATTTTCATCATCAAATCCATATACTTTTACTCCTTCTCCCCATGAACTAGAGTCTTCCATGTTTATTGCGTCTGCATTAAATATTAATCCATCTGTTACAGCTAGCCCATTTGCATAAGATATTTGCATATATTTATCTTCTTCTAATTGATTAATTTGTCCTTCTTCATAATTTACTACCCATTCGTTTTTGGTTTTTCCATACTTTTCGATTTCAGTATCTTTTTCTATAAAATACCACCCTGTTCCGTATTTTTCTTGTTTATCTGTATCTAATATAACTTTCCATTGGTTACCACTTACTAAATCCTTATCATGAAGTGGCTCTCCTAAATATATTATATTTTCTTCTCCTATATTTTTTTGCATATTTGTATATGTTACTACTAGTCTTATTGCCTCTTCTTCTGTTTTGGCTTCTGATAACATTTTGGCTTGTTTGGCTTTTGTTGTTATCCCACTATTTCCTGTTAATGCTGATATTGTTACTCCTGCTAATATTAACATTACTATTATTGTTACTGCTAATGCTATTAATGTTACTCCTTTGTTTTCTTTTGTTTCCATCTTTATCCCTCTTTCTTTATAACGCTAAGTTCAATCCTTAACGATATAAAGAAATTTCTTGAAAGTCTTGATTTCCAAGATTATATAGCAATACTTATTTCTATAATATTTCATGTATTATATTTATAAATATTTATTCTTTTAATTGACATTAGTGATTTTTATTGATAAAATTTGTTTATATTAATACGTTAAGGATTGAACTTAATGAAATTTTTTTATATGATATTTCGATATTTTTAGTTCTATAATTTTTTTCTTACTAATTTCATCTATTTTAAAACTAACTTTTTACACAAAATGGATATACTGCGCAATGTTCTATAACAGTAATAACTTCTATAAC